>ERZ813253.297-NODE-297-length-18966-cov-3.607941_pt1 | contig 18966 bp, 17 predicted proteins | sample MGYA00520893_ERZ813253 | MGnify/ENA primary metagenome ERZ813253 (study PRJEB31669, sample SAMD00080414) | marine metagenome | biome: oceanic hadal pelagic zone biome; feature: marine hadalpelagic zone; material: sea water | place: Pacific Ocean:Izu-Bonin Trench...
GGCGATGATTGAACTGAGTAATTTGTCCTCATTATCATCCAGATTACCCTCGGTCTTCTCTTTCAGCATCTGGATCATGTCGATTCCTGATTTCGCCTCGGCCATATTCCATTGCCGATTACCCTCATGATCGGGCATCATCCCCATGTGCACTAACGTGGTGCGCTGAAACATGTGGACCACGGCGAAGAATTGCGCCGACCTTTCGTCGTTGAAAATATCCTCGGACATGATAAGCGCCACCGACAGGTCATTGATGAGTTCAACGGTTGCACTAATTAGTCCAATCTATGCAAACAATTGGTCGATAAGCCAGTTCGGCGAAAATTTAATTAAGTCATCATAGCCCTGCCCGATGCCGGCCATCACGATTGGTCGGCCGGTGGCATGGGCGATGGAAAGGGCGGCTCCACCCTTGGCATCGGTATCGAGTTTGGTCAATACCGCGCCATCAAAATCTAGTATTCGCTGGAATTCCACCGCCTGGTCGACGGCGTCGTTACCGGCCAGTGCATCGCCGACAAATAGCACCAGATGGGGTTTGGTGACACGGTGAACTTTTTCTAATTCTGCCATTAGATTGGTTTTATTCTGCATCCTCCCGGCAGTGTCGATCAGTACCACATGGGCGCCCCGGGCTCGACCGCTCTCGACCGCGTCTCGGGCAATGGCGGCCGAGTCGCCTCCGCGCTGACTTGAGATGCACCTAATTCCAAGTTTTTTACAGTGTGATTCGAGTTGTTCGATGGCGCCGGCGCGGAAGGTGTCGGCGGCGGCGAGCACGACTCCCAAGCCTTTCTGCTTGAGGCGATGGGCTATCTTGGCAGTGGTGGTCGTCTTGCCGGTACCGTTCACCCCGACCATCATGATGACCACAGGCAGGTCGCCGTCGGCGACTAACTTGTCCACGGTCTCCTCGAAATCCCAGTATCCTACAGTCAGCAGAGCGCGCAGCGTTCGCTTGAGGCCTGCTTCGATCACCTTGGAGAGGTCCGCACCCCTGCGCAAGCGGCTGCCGACCAACTCCCCTCGCAGGGCTCCTATCACCTCATCGACGGACCTGCGACTCATGTCCGCTTCCAGCAGCACGAGTTCCAGCTCATCCAACAACGCATCGAGCGCTGCCCCGGACTTGATCACCCGGCCACCTCTGGTCACGATCCCACCACCCAGATCGACCTCGATGTCCTGCCCTGAGTCGCTCACGACCTTCTGGACACCAACCGACCCTTTCGGGGCGTGTTTCACTTCCACGAGTTCCCGCCCGGTCGTGGAACGCATCACGTGCAGATCGATCCGCGAACCGTCGGGGCGCACCTTCTGGTCGACATCGAAGCCCTGCTTCATCAGCCGCTTGCGCTCCTTCTCCTGCTGACGTCGTTCACGCTCCGCCTGCTTGCGCTCCTTCTTTGAAAGAGTGGGGGACAGTGGTTCGGGGGCTGGGTCGTCCTCCCAGTCATCCCATTCATCAGTCGATTCGGGGGCCGATGGTGGGGTCTCGGACTCGATCGACTCGATGTCCTCCCAGTCGTCTGTAGATGCGGCCTCTGTTTCTGCTGCCTTCTCGGCTTCGACCACCTCCTGCTCGAGTTGTTCGCGCTCAGCCAGTGCTGCCTCCGCCTCATCACTCTCCTCGGGTGCGGACAGATCGTCCTCGTCGGTGTCCTCGGCGACCTTCTTGACACGCTTGCGGAAAACGTCGAACAGACCCATGTGCACACCTCAGTCAGTCATCGAGCGTGAGTTCCCCGCCGAACGAACGTCGGCGGGGTTTGGTTGGTTCGGTCGTACCTGATCCCTGCCCAACTTCTGTGGCCTCCTCGCTCGCCACCTCAACCTGTAGTTCGGACAGCAGGGAGTTGAACCGGTCCACGATCTCCTTGACCGACTCCTCGGAGGAATCGAACTGCTCGTTCAGCGTGCTCAACAACGTCTCGATGTCCTCAAGGCGCTTCTCGACCATCGGGATCGCCTCTTCGAGCGGGCGCTCGGCCTGGATTCCGCTGCCCAGATCGATGACGACCCCACTGCCTGGTGACCGCTCGACCACCAGTTGAACGCCTGCGCCCAATGGAACCATCGTCTTGGCATCTGGCCCGGCTTCAAGCCCTTTGAGTGCCATCAGAACCTGCCCATGCTCAGCCGCCGCCGTCTCCAACATGGTGATCTGTTCCGAAAGACGTGACATCCTGCCGCGGTTGACCTCGACCAACTTTGCCAGTTGTTGCAACTCATCAGCATCCGCCACTGGCTCACCGCGGGCCGCTCGACTCGCTCGGCCGCCATGAAGCCGCCGATGTACCATGATGGGGTGTCCTGCGCGCCACGCTGAAGGGCAGAAGCCTCCAGCGCGAGCACGACCGACATGCTGTGCGAGCCGCGTTCGACATCGATGCTGAAGGCGATGGGGGTGTGTGATGTCGGCCTCATCGAGGAGTTCGAACGACGCTTCGGCGAATCACGCGCTTGGATTCTTGATGCACCCGCCCGCCTCTGCCTGAGTGGTGAACATTCAGATTATGTTCCATGGCATCCATCCAAGATCATCACAGCCGCTTCCGACCTGTTCAGGATGCGGGCCATCGTCGCGCCACGAGATGATGGAATCGTCAGGATATCCTCTACCTTGGACGGAGTCGGTGATGTTGAATTCAGCGTGGACAGCGTGCGTGTGGGTGGGTTGTGGGTTGAGTCACTGCAGGATTCACCCGACGTAGATTGGGGGAACTACACCAAAGGTGCAGTCGCTAGGGCTGCCTTGGACCATCCTGACCTCGAATACGGGTTCGACTGCTTGTTCGATTCCACCATTCCTTCGGGGGGTGGAGCCTCCTCATCTTCAGCTCTGGTGACACTTTCGGTGATCGCCTTCCTCCTCTCTAACGGACATGCCTTTGAGAAGGAGGATCTGGTGCAGATTTCCGGAGAGGCGGAATGGTACGTCGGCACACGCGGGGGGTCGATGGATCACGCCACCCAACTACTCGCTCGATCTGATTCGACATTGTGCCTGAATTATCACCCGTTCTCAAGCGAACTGGCTCCCAATCTCCCTGAGGGTTATGTGCTGGTCACAGCATTCACCGAAGTGGCTGACAAGTCCGTTGCAGTGCTGGACGCATTCAACGAACTGGCCCACGTCCAGCAGCAGGTGATTCCTGCAGCGCTGCCAAACGACTGGATGGCGATGGATTCAGAATCCGTCGCCGCAGATCTGCCTGAGATGACTGATGACATGCGCATTCGAGACCGATTCCGATTCGTGCTGCGCGAGCACTCCCGCTCGCTTGCGCTCCTCGAAGCGCTGATCGCCGGTGATGGTGTTCGAATCGGCCAGATATTCGATGAGGCGTTCAACGATACTCGTGAACTGTTGGGAACCCACACAGATGTCGTGGAACGGGTGGCTACAGAACTCAGGAGCATGGATGGTGTGAAGGGTGTGAAACTGATGGGAGCGGGTTTCGGTGGGCTTCTGCTGGCTCTGGTTGAAGAAAGGGGTGGTGAGGTGTTAGATGTGCACCATCCAGGGGATGGTGTCCATACCATACAGATTGATGATGGCGCCACCCAGGGGGAAACTGTCTTGGCAGGGGTGATATTGTGCGGAGGGGCTGGGAGCAGGATGCGTGCTCAAGGTGTTGAGACGCACAAGCCATTACTCGATGTAGGTGGTGTTTCGTCCACTGTCCATGTCTGCCAGAGCCTGCTGAGATGCGGTCTGGATTTTACCCAGATGCTTCTTGTGGTCCCGGCCGAACGAGAGATGGAATACCTGGAGTCTCTCACAGGAATGCCAGTGAATGTTGTCATTCAGGAAGAGCCGTTGGGAACCGGAGATGCGGTTCTGTGCGTGCTCGACCATCTGGATGATGCGGTGCAGAACGTCTACGTGTCCTTCGGTAGTCAAACCCTGGTGCGCAATTCCAGTGTCCGCTGCTCACTTACTCACCATCTCGCCAACGACCTCGCCTTCACCCTCCCCACGACAATCCGCGACAACCCATACGCCCCTCTCCAGAGGGGGATGCACGGGGAGGTGACCGGTTCAATCGAGACGTACCTTGAGGGGGCGGATATGCCTGCTCGTGGAGAGACGAACATCGGATCATACTGGGCGACACGCGAAGCACTTGAGTTGGTGCTCAGGGAGTTTCGCACGCAGAATTGGGTTCCGGATGCGGGTCGATATGCCACCACTTCAGGGGAATTCGGCTACCCCAACGAGATGGTGCGCGGCTGCCTTGCTCATGGACTCAAGGTCGATGGAATACCGTGTGCCGATCCTGATGAGGTGGTTGGGATCAAGACGCAGGAGAATCTTGAGTTCATTCGCGCTGAATTGATCCGGCGTGAGCGTTTCGAAGACTAGAGGATGGATTCGTAGAGCGCGATGTGCTTGTTGACGAATTCTTCCTTGGAGAAGCGTTCGATTACGCTCGCACGCAGCGCGGTTGCCTCCCACTTACGTGAACTGGCCTCCTGCATCGCCTCTGCGAGCATATCGACATCGTCTACATCCACGAACAGCCCGTTGGAACCATCGAGAATATCCTGTGGACCACCACAACGGGTGCACACCACCGGTCTTCCGCTGGCCAGCGCTTCGAGAATGACGATACCGAATGTCTCGTAACGAGAAGCGTGGACGAACCCATCACATCCAGCGAACAGAGTTGGGACATCTTCGCGCGCTATTGAACCTAGGAAGTCGACTCTGTCAGCGATGCCGAGTTCACCCGACAGGCGAACAAGTGAGGAGTGCCGGGGCCCGTCGCCAGCGATCTGGAGTCTACCTTCATCCATCTTCGCGAATGCGCGAAGGAGAGTCTCGTGGCCTTTGTCAGCCACCAGATTGGAAAGTGACAACCAGATGAATTCGGAGTTGTCCGCGGCCGGTTGCAACGGGAACTGCTCACCATCTATGAGATTGGGTAGTATCTTGAACTCAACCTCCAGATCGAGAAGTTGACCCAGGTCTTCGGCCAGTGAGTTGCTGACTGCAGCTGCCACGGATGTGGTTTGAAATATCACCGCGGCCGTGCGGCGCTCTCGGGGGCCGACTATTCCTCTTGCGAAAGTGCTGGTGTGCTCGGTGACCACCCAAGGGATGGCCTGTCCACCTGCTATGGCGTGGGCGATGACCCCTCCCCAGAGTGATCCTTGTGCATGCACGACATCCGGACGCCCCCTGTTCTCGATGTAGTGCTCGAACATCCGCTTCCCCAACCGCTGACGCTGTGTCACACTCGCCCGGTAGATCGACGGGATGCGCTGCAGCGGCCCGGGGTGCCTGAGACGCTCGACCGCCCGCAATACCGTCAGATCGCCTTCGGTGGTCTGTTGCACATCGTGTACGTGACTGGAGAACCAGCCCCGCGAGGGCATGTCATGGAATGACGCGGAAAGCACACCGACGCGGTGACCAGAAGATGCGAACGCTTCCGCCTGCTCGCGGAAGAACGAACCGAGAAGTGGTGCTTCTTCACTCACATACCAAGAAGGGACGAACAGGATGTGCACGCGCATCACCTGGGCATTGCCCACAAAGACGCTCCGCTGCTCACGTCATGACGCTTGTGCAGCCAGGCTCACTCCTCTTCGGAACCGGCGGCGTCTGGCGCGGTGGCGACTGGAGGTGGGACTTCCTTGGCACGGAAGTGGGCGATGACCGCGGCGGCCGCGGAGTCGGATGGGTCGATGACGGAGATGCTCTCGATCTTGATGAAGCGGCGCTTCACCCGATGCCGGCTACCCATCGATGAGAGCACGCGATGCCTGGCATCGTCCTCATTCTCGGCGACTATGTCACTTGTGAACGGCTGGATGACCCGCCCGTTGGGGAAGCAGCCAACCACTCGATACGCTTGCATCGGCCCGGCGACCGAGAGTTCTGCCTTAAACGCGATGGGATGCGCTTGGACGAACCTCCGCAAGCAACATGGGCGCGGGCGCGCTGAGCGGGGCATGGAACCGCGGCGGTCGTGGGTGATGGCGGCGTTCCTCCCCCTGCTGCTCCTCGGCGCCCCATGGGTGAGTGTACCGGAATTGCCAACCGCACCAGATGCCCCGGAACCGGGGCCATTGGTGGGGATGGCGGTGGTCATCACGCTCGACACTCACTGGACCTCCGAGGCATGGAATTCCCTGCGTGAAGATGGCATGGAACCTCTGCGCCAGCTCACTCCGAACAAGGTGCTCGGATGGGATATGGGGACCACCCCTGCGCTGGCGGGAACATGGGATGTGACCGCTTACGAAGGTGGTGCCGAATATCGGGCCGCGCTGGCGTCTGGCCCGTTCGCGGAACACCGTGTGGTACTCGAGCCGCGCCTGCCCCACTCCGTCCAGCAGATGGTGTTCAGTGAGTTGTCCGATGGCGGGCTCATACCTGAGTGGATCCGAATTCCAACGTCGGGAAGTCCGCTTCCAGCCGCACTGCAAATCAGCACACACGGAACCATGGAGTCGTGGTGGCCGTCCATCGAGTCAGCGCCCGGAATCCGCTGGGTCGAACCCGTGCTGGAGACGAAAGCGCGCAACGATGTCGCTGCCTCGATCATGGAGCAAGGTGAGACAGCCGGCCATCCTGCATGGCTGTACGGCATCGATGGTTCAGGAATCGTGATCGCCAACGCCGATTCCGGGCTCGACCGCGACCACGCCTGCTTCCGCGACTTGAGTTGGCCGGAGGGAAATGACAGCAACGCCAGCGGAACACCGGGAACGGAACACCGGAAACTCGTGCATGTGAACGAGAGCCTGGATGATTGGGACACCCCCGGGGATGAGGATTACCGACACGGCACGCACGTGGCGGGCTCGCTCGTCTGTCGGCACGTCAACGAGACCGCTGCTCAGGAACTTGGTGATTGGTTGAACGCCACGCCCGGGGAAGGCACTTCTCTCTCACACGGCGCTCGCCTGCTGCTCCAGGACATCGTCAACGACGAAGGCTGGGTCGTACCGGGCCCTGGCGAACTGCTGTGGGAGGCCACCGACCATGGCGCGGTGATCCATTCCGACTCCTGGGGTGATGACACCACCGCCTACACCCTGCGCACGCACGACTTCGACGCCTGGGCGATGCAGGTCCCATGGAGCCTCGCATTGATCGCTCCCGGAAACACCGGAGGTGAGGTGCTCGAGCCGGCCAACGGCCTGAACGTCGTCTCCGTCGGCGTGGCCGTCAAGGACGGAACCAGCAACATGTGGTCAGCATCGCCGAGGGATGCCACTGCTCAAGGTCGCCAAGGTGTGCTCGTCGCCGCGCCGGGAACATCTGTTCGCTCGGCCAGAGCCGATGGTCAGCACGAATCTTGGAATGACGGTATGCGCTCGAGCTCGGGTTCCTCGATGGCCACTCCACAGGCTGCTGCGTTCGCCGCCCTGCTCCAGCAGCTCGTCGAAGAGGGTTGGATCGCTGGTACCAGTGAACCACGTGTGAATGTCTCCACAGCGAGCATCAGACCCGGATGGGCGAACCAACTGCAGGCTAACCTCTCCGAAGGCAACCTCTCGCTCGCTGAGGGATTCACTCCTTCTGGTTCTCTCCTGCGCGCACTGATGGCGCTGTCCGCAGAACCGCTCGAAGGTGGTCTGCATGGAATTGAGGAACTCGGCGCAGGGCCAGATGACAGTCAGGGGTGGGGCCGATTGAATCTCTCGCGAATAATCGATTTCGATGCGCTGGAAGATAGGCTCGGCGACAACGCCAGCAAGCCGACCGATGTATGGATACACGATTCGTATCGCATGGTCAGCAACTCATGGCAGGATCTCGTCCGCGGATGGGTGAGTTCTGGACCCGACAACGTCTCGGATGCAGTTGCGACTGCAAGTTGGCGCGGAGTGGGGGCAGTGGGGCCATTCCTTGCTACAGGAGGTGTAGATGGTTGGGTGGTGACACCTGAGCCGGGTGAAGACCTCGATGTCATGTTGGCTTGGCCAAGTCGGCCGAATCCAGAACTGCCCGACAGGCTCGCCCTGTTGGTCATGTACTACGATGACAATGGTGTCAAGCACTACTCGTGTGGCAACGATTTCGAGGGTTATCATTCAGTCATCCATGAGTTAGAAGAAAACTTGGAGACTCCCTGCTTCAATGCCACATCAGAGCGTACGGACACTGTGACTGGTGTTCGGATGTCTGCTGATATGCTAGTCAACGCCTCAGCCATCTCCATCTTTGTATTCGCTGAGCATGTGTCTGTTGGAAACGGCACGCTGACGGTCGGAATGGATGGTGACAGAATCGGTTTCTCGGTGGCGATCAGGGGGGGCACCGGGGTGTTTGTGGGGGAAAACAACCACAGCATGATGGTCAAGGTGTTGTCACCGAACGATGGTGACGAATTAACCGATGTGATCGTGGTCGAATTCATCGCCGGGGACACTGCTGGATACCCGATGGTGGCATCGTTGGCGGCTAACTGGAGTGATGGAAACAACTACCGATTCGGAGACCTCGATGAATGCCGTTCAATCGCTGTGGTGCAATGGGAAGTGAACAGGTGCACGGTGCACTTGCGATATGCATCTCACATCCCAGAACACATCGACAACATGTCGTTGAGGGTCCTGGTCGCGGGTTCTGGGGAATTCGACGCGGCGGAAAGTGGGGGGTTCAGTTTCTCCCGAACGCCCCCTGAATGCCCACTCTGCAACATCGAGTTGGAAATTCCAGAGTCAGCGAAATCCGGAGAGGATGTCGGATTCCGTGTCATGGCAGATGACACGCTCGGTGCCCTATTCTGGGGGGATGTTGATTCGCATGGCAATATCACGTGGAGTTTCGGTGATGGTGGATCCGCCACTGGAACGTTCGTCTACCATGAATTCAGTGAAGCCGATGTCGCAGAGAAACCGTACGGCGTGACGGTGTGCATCGAATACCCCGGTGGTTCCACCTTCTGTGACGGCGCTGTGATCCTGATAGAATCGGATGTTGGTCCCGTCACCCCAGAGGTCTCTGGGTGGGCTGTTGAGGGTTCGGTTATGGTGTTCTTGCTGGTGGTGTTCTTGGTGATCGTGGTGATTGTCGCGCGTTATCCGAACAGGCCATGATGATGAGTCCAAGGACTCAGGCGACCATGTGAACCTTCAAACCTTGAACGGCTCTCGCCGGCGTTAGTGGCTTGGCCACGAAGAGTGTGAACAAGATGGGTGAACGACTGTATCTCGGAATCGACTTGGGCACGTTCCAGTCGACAATCACGGCATCCAACGGAAAATCTGAGACCATCGAGACTGTCGTCGGAAAGCCGAAGGACCCGATCGCCAGGAACTTCCTGAAGCGCGACACCTTGTTCGGTGCTGACGCCTTGAAGAACAAGCTCGCCTGCAACATCTATCGCCCCCTCTCAAGCGGGGTGGCACAGGATGATGAGAACAATCTGGCCGCAGCCAAATCATTCGTGACCCATCTCGTGGAATCCGTGGACCCGGAGGATTTCGACGAGGTGTTCGGGGTCATCTGCAGTCCAAGCATGATCAGTTTCGTCGACAAGAGCAATCTCGTCTCCATCCTGCGCGGTCAGGTCAATGCCATCATGGTGGTCTCCGAGCCGTTCGCGGTCGCTTTCGGACTCGATGAGGTGGGTGGTTCGATCGTGGTCGACATTGGTGCGGGAACGACCGACATCGCTCGCATTTACGGCGCCTTCCCGACAGAGGAGGACCAAGCGACTCTCGAGGAGGCTGGAGATTGGGTCGATGGTATCCTACAGGACCTGATCGAGAAGAAATTCACTGGCGCGCAGTTGACAAAGGACATGGTGCGCAGGTGGAAGGAAGAGGGTTCCTACGTCAGTGGCGAGCCGCGCGAGCAGATCGTTGAACTGTCGGTGGAAGGGAAGAAGCAGGTGGTCGACATCGGGGACCTGGTGCAGATTGCCTGTGAAGAACTGATTCCACATCTGGTGAATGCGATCAAGAGGAATGTCGCCGGTGCTGACCCTGAATACCAACCGATCCTCAGGAACAACATAATTCTGTCCGGTGGTGGGAGTCTCATCGACGGAATCGCTGACCGAGTGGCCGACGATATTGCAGATATCGGGGATGTGCGCGTGTGGTGTGTGGACGACCCGATCGCGCGAGTTGCGGATGGTGCGCTCAAACTAGCGATGCAGATGCCAGATGACCAATATACAGCAATCAACTGAACCCTGTTCGATACACCCTGTTCGCAGACCTAGAAGGGGTCTGGATAACCGCGCTGCACGCGCGGGATGAGGGTGAAGGTTCAAGAAAGTGGGGAGGGCCTCGGTCGGACATGGTTAGCCCCGCTTCCGTGACCGGTGCCGCCGGACTCGGCGATGATGTCGAGAGAGCTGCGCTCGCAGGAGTGCTGGCTGGCCGGGACACCGACCAGTTGGTCGAAGAGGTGATCACCGCTTGGGATGAACTCAAGCAGGCACGAGAATCGCTCGCTAATCTGAACCAACGCAACCGGGTGCTCGAACTCGATCTCGCTGAACGGGAGGACCTAGGGGCACCTGAGCGAGTTCGTCTACAGGAATTGGAGGAGGAACTGCGCGACCGTGATTCTCGCATCATCCACCTTGAGCGGATGGTCGACCAGACGAACCGTGAGAAGGAGGAGTTGGCGTCCTCGCACGACGTTGTGCGCATCGACCAGCTGGAGGGAGAGAACATCACACTGCAGGCCGAGACCAGCGAACAAAGCGAGGTCATCGCGGAGATGGAAGCGAAACTCGATCAGTTGGTGAATGCCCTCGAGAAAGCCGCGGAAGCGGGGCTCACCTCGATCTCCGCCGATGAAGTACGCCAACTCAACCGAGCGCTGGACGACGCTCACAGGCGGTTGGAAACAAGTGATCTGGAAGCAGCCGCACTCGAGGATGAACGCGGCAAGTTACGCGACATGGTCGAACGGGTCCGCGGTATGGTCGAGACTCGCGACCTGCGCATCAAGGAAATCGAATCACAACTGAAGCGGGTCATGGAAGGTCCAAGGTCAATCTCGGCAGAACATGATTATCTTGTTGAGCAGGTCGACGAATTGAAGCGTAGATTGCTCGAACGCAACCGAGAGTACGAAGCCATCCGACGTCGAGAACGCCGACTGCATCGCGAGGTGTTCGAGCGAGACGAGCAGAACCAGGAGTTGAAACTCACTTTGGGCGACATCGAAGGGGGATTGAGCGACCGCACAGCTGAGTTGACGGCACTGGAGAAGATGCACGAGCAACTGACGGCCGAGGTGGAGAGCATGCGTAAATCGGAGCGGACACGGGAGGTCGTCAGCAGCGCGTTCCAAGAGTCACTGGGCGTACTGAAGGCGCACGAGCAGATGAAATCCCGGCGTAAAGAGAGTGGGAGTAAGGAAGAAGAGGAATCTCTTGGAGAACCTGAATCCCCAGGAGGGACTGCACCCCCTGCACTGCGTGACATCGATGAGCTCGAGGACTGAACAACATCAGTCATCTTCCTCTTCGTACTTCATCATAAATCCATAGCGATTCTGGTAGACGTCAAGTATCTTGATGACCAGTGATGGGATGAGATCGAACACCACGAGCAGGAAAAGCAGGCCGCCGACCGGGGTCAAGAAAACCCAATCTCTCCACCCCTCTGCCGGGTAGTTGTTGAGATAGACATAGACGCCAGAAGCGATGGCTACACCCCACAGCAGCAACAGGACGAGTTTGCCGATGAACAACTTCAGCAGGACTGTCATCTCATGTGCTCCGCATGCTGGTGATGAACTCGGAGAGTGTTCGTTGCAACTCGTCGAGGTCATCGAACTCCTCGGTCAGACTGCCCGTGACCACCCAGTCAGCACCCGCCTGCACTGCTCGTCTGGCTGCCTGGCCATCCCTGATCCCCCCACCAACGAGCAGAGTGAGGTCGCAAGCCTCTCTAGCGGCTTGGATCAGATTCGATGAGACGGGAGTGTCCGCACCACTGCCAGCCTCGAGATAGAGGAGGTCGAAGCCGAAGCACTCGGCGCACGCTGCATACTCCCGCACCTTGTCCGTGTCATCAGCGTGGAACAAGTCAGCCTTGCCCACTTCACCCACCGCACCCCCCGGCGCGCACACGAGATATCCCATTGACAGGGGGGATACCCCTGCTTCCTTCAATGGCAGCGCCGCAGTAACCTGTTCGTCGATGATGAAACGGCGATCGAGGCTGTTCATGAGCATCATGAACGTGATTCCATCGGCAAGCGGGGAAAGCGCATGGGCTCCTGCTGGAAACAACACGACGGGCACCTTCCAATCATCCTCTGACAGACCCGAATCCTGACTGGCGTTCCACGCGCACAGCTCCAGCGCTTCCTGGACCGCCAGCACGGTGGCGTGTACATTGTCATCGTCGGTTCCCGTGGACCCACCGACGAACACCATACGAGTGCCTGCTGACACCCCCGCGACTGCTCTACCAGCAGCAACGTCGGGAGTCTGGTCGTCTGGATCTAGGAGGATTATGTGTCGCGCGCCCATCGATCGGTCCTGAACGTAGGCAAGCAACGACGGATGGGTGGCAGGCTCCATCGGGGCGGGCGAGATGGCATCACCATTTGGCGTTGCCCTTCACTCACATGCGCTCCAGCGCTGCTTGAGCCAGTGCCACACCACGGACGAGAGAGGCATCGACACAAGCCGATTCGAAACTGGAGAACGTGCCTGAGAATTCCTCCAATGATGATTCGCGGTCGAGTGCGTTGCGCGAGCCCTGATGCCAAGTCTCCCAAGTGCCATCGCCACGTCTGAACGAGCGAACTCCCGGTGTTGTCGCCAATCGGTCAGACGAGATGATTCCCAGCCATGGAGATTCAATATGATCATTTGATTCTCCAATAGAAATCAAATTGTTTTCTGATGAGGATGAAAGCACGGTGTGGTCCGTCTCCTTCGCCAGTGCTGCGGGAGGTCTTCCGAGCGCATCCACCACCAGATCACCTTCCCACACACCTCCTTCTAAACCACCGACATCACTGCAGATCAACCTGCATCTGGAACCGATGAATTCAGAGGAGATGATCCTGGTCTTCACGAACAGGTGTACACCCCTCTCCGCGGCACCGATGGCGAGGCTCTTCTCCAGCCATTCACGCCTCAGTCCGATGAGGCCAGAGGAGGTTGGATGGAGATATGTCTGGTCGGTGAGTCCCCAGGAATGGAGTAGGGGTTGCCATACATCTCCGTGATTGAGCAAACCTGGCTTGTGCGCTGGTGAGCCAACCTCGGCTCGAGCGTCGAGCAGGGTGATTCGATCTGCTGGAACACCTGAGTCGATCAAGGTGTGCGCGCAGGAAAGGCCTGTAGACCCTGAGCCAGCGATGGCGATGTGCACCGATGTTCACCTCAACCTGAACTGGGTGACACAGGAGTCACTTGTTCCTGGGGAACGATTGAGAGCGCGTGCACGGGACAGGCAGGGATGCAGAGTTCGCAGTGAGTGCAGGTCGGCTCGTCGACGATCGCCAGGAGCTCTTCCAAGGTCAAGGCGTCAACTGGGCAGAGAGCGATGCAGGCGGCACAGCCGTAGCAGCGATCGTCATCGACGATGAACAGGTCACCTTCTCGTCTCGCCACATCAGGAAGGGAGGGGAAGGCTCGCTTCAACCTTCACCTACCCCTTCATTTCCACTGAAGATGATCATCAAGGTAAAGCAGCAAGACGAATGTGTCTGTTGAGTATGGCGTCAGCAGCACTTGTTCAAGCAAAGACGCGTTTGGAGTATAGTGATTAGGTGAGATTCAGTGTCATCACGATCTTCGAGTTTCGTTCATCTTGTTCTCCACTGGAAACAAGGGGGTGGGTTTCACCTATTGCAAATGTTCATTCACAGTGAGCCGCGGCTTGAGTTCGATAACGATGGTTCTCTACACACCAGGTCAGATGACCAGCTACCCCTCCTCTCCTGTAGAGAATGGGGGACTGCGCTTTCATTTCTTGGGTGGTGGAGATGAAGTCGGCAACGTGGGATGTGTGCTCGAGGACTCAGCTGGCACCCTCTTGCTGATCGATTATGGTTTCCTTCCATCCAACCCCCCGCGCTATCCCGACGAAGCTCCTTCAGTCACTGATGCCTTGTTCACCCATGCTCATCTGGATCACTTCGGCATGGCTCCATGGTTGGTCGCGGCTCACCGAACCAACCTGCATGTCACTCCTGTGGTCGCTGACCTTGCCGAGATGCTCTGGCGTGATTCGTACAAGGTGAGCAGCATCGAGGGTGATCCACTACCTTGGGACAAACGGGACCTCGAGGAGGCCTTGGGTCACCTGCAGTCTCACCCCACAGGTGTGTGGAATGACATCGGGGGTTGGCGCTGGCGCTCGCACATCGCCGGGCATGTCGTGGGCGCGGTGATGTATGAGATCGAGACGCCCGACCGAAAGATCCTCTGGACCGGGGACTTCGACACGCGCGATTCCCCTACAACTCAAGGAGCTCAACCTGTGCAGGCAGATGTCCTGTTCATGGAAGCCACCTATGGTGACTCGGATCATCCTGAACGCGCCGCCGAAGAGCAGCGCTTCATCGACCGCGTCGTCGAGGTGGTGGAACGGGGCGGCACTGCTCTGGTCCCTGTTTTCGCGAATGGACGCTCCCAGGATGTGTTGATGCTGCTGTGGAAGTCCAAGTTGAACCTCAACGTGCACTTCGATGGCATGGGCCAGCGAGTCACCAAGACATTCCTCGCGCACCCGGAGTTCGTCAACGACGTCAGGGGATTGAAGGAGGCGTTCCATTGGTCAAAGCGCGTGAGCAGCAAGTCAGATCGCAAGAAGGCACTGTCCGCTGACGTGATCGTCACCACCAGTGGAATGCTCGACGGCGGCCCATCTCTCTGGTACCTGAATCGACTGCGTAATGACCAGCGCAACGCCATCCTCCTGACAGGATACCAGGCAGAGGGCAGCGGTGGTCGCTTGCTCACAGAGACCGGTCGTCTGCAGATATTCGGTAAACTCACTGACATCCCCTTGGAAGTGGACCGTTTCGCCTTGTCGAACCATGCTGGTCAGAAGCAACTGCTAGAGTTCGCTCTAGCCACCCATGCCAAGGATGTCATCCTGTTCCACAGTGATCCGGACGTTCGGCCCACCCTCGCAGACTTGCTGGAGATGGAAGGTGTGCAAGTTCACATGCCGCACAATCATGAATCATACACTATCTGACTCACCTTCCCACAGTGATGAAGAGAGTGTGCCAACGGTCTAATAGGGCGCCTCATCTCCGCTGACTTGGTTCAGATGGCAAGAAAGCGTTTGAGAAAAGCAGCACCTGCAAAGGGAGTCAGGAAGCTCCCAGCCACTGGTGGAAAGCGCAAGCGGCGCAAGCGGAAGATGAAACTCACACTGCGTAGCCGCGGCATCAAGAAGAAGGACGAGTATCGAGACAACATCGGGTGGACAACCATCGGGACGAGTCAGGAGGCGGCGGAAGCCAGCACGGAAAGCCTTCCCGAAATCGTGATGCATCAATGTTCGATGTGCGGCGCGATGAACAAGATCCCCCGGCCGAAGCGGGATCGCTACAAAGTCATCTGCGCTCAGGAAGAATGTGGCAACGAGGACAAGGTCGGCTTTGATGACTGATCTTCTCGAACCACTCATCCATCTAGAAGAATATCTCGAACAGCCGTTTCGTCGCGGCGATGATGAGTACCAGCACCAACAATCTACGCACCTTCGATTCAGGTGCCATCACAGAGCCGTAACGCGAGCCGATCAAGCCACCGAGCAGCACCGCGGCGATGAATGGGATGAGTAGTTGCACCTCGAGTTGCATCTGATTGGAAGCGAAGGAACCAACTAATCCCGCGAGGGAGTTGACCCAGATGAACAGTGCACCAGTGGCCGCCGCCTGTTTCGGTGTCGCCCAGCGCTTGAGCAGCAGGACGGGTGTGAGGAAGATACCTCCACCGATTCCGATCACTCCACTGACCAGACCGATCGCCCCACCGACCGGTACAGCCGCTTTCACCTCGGGCAGGGCCACATCAGCCGCGGAGTCTGCGGAGGAACCACCCCACAGGCGCCAGGCGGCCCACAGCAGAGTTAGGGACAGGAGCAGATCGTAGACTGAGCCACCAACCCCGAGGTATCCACCCAGTAATGCGAATGGGATGCTGGCGGCGATGAATGGGATGGTCAGCCGTGGCAGGTGGAAACCCTCCCGATGGTAATGCCAGAAGGCGATCGCGGCCACCACCATATTCAGGGTCCAGGCGTGTTGTTTCAGCCACACCGGATCCATCGACGCCAATGTCGAGAGCGAGAGCAGGGCGAGGTAGCCAGAGGCTCCCCCATGCCCAACCGATGCGTACAGGGTGGCTATCAGCAGGAGACCGAACAGCAGCAGGACGAGTTCCAGACTCTCCATCATCCGACTCCTTTCTACAATTCTTCATCAACTCTCGCCCGGAGATGCCATGCGACGGAATCAAGCCCACATGCTCGTTCCAACCACCGATGGAGACGGGGGTGAGCGTCGAGCGAGCGCTGGAGCTGGCCGGTGCGGTCAGCATCCCCATGGCCACGGAGGAGGTCTCCTTGGACGAGGCGCATGGCAGGGTGCTCGCCGACCCATTGTGTGCGCTCGCCGACGACCCCCGCTTCGACAACTCGGCGATGGACGGGTGGGCCGTGCGGGCGAGTGATTGCGCGGGGGAAGGGGTCCGGCTCAGGGTGGTGGGTACAGGCCAAGCGGGCGGTGCAGCAGCCCCGGATGTCTGCAGCGGGGAGGCTGCTCGGGTGATGACCGGAGCGGCGATTCCCGAGGGAGCGGATGCCATCGTCATGGTCGAGGACAGCGAGGTGGACGGCGACGAGGTTCTGATCACAGGACCGGCGCGGCCCCACTACATCCGCATCCGCGGGGAGAATCTCGAGGAGGGCGAGGAAGGGCTTCCAGCAGGAGTCGAACTCACACCACCACGTCTCGCGCTCGCCGGCACGATGGGTCATGCGACCGTCCCTGTCATCGTTCCACCGAAGGTGGCGGTGATCAGCACGGGAGACGAACTCGTCCCACCAGGCGAGCCGCTCGGTGAGCATGACCTATGGGAATCGAACACGCACGCGCTCGCCGGCCTCTGCCACAGGCTCGGATGTCAACCCGTCCGCTTTCCACTCGTCATCGATGAGTTGGATGCACTGCGCGCCGCGTTGACGCGCGCCGCCGAGGAATGCGACGTGATCATCACCAGTGGGGGTGTCAGCATGGGTGACTGGGACCTCGTGAGACGATTGATGGAGACAGAGGGCGATGTCCGTTTCTGGCGGGTGCACATCCGCCCTGGCGGTCCCCCATTGTTCGGTTTGTGGAACGGAACGCCCCTGTTCGGGCTGCCTGGCAATCCTGTGAGCGCGTACGTGGTTTTCCTGATGCTGGTCGCACCCTGGCTCGCCTTGAATCTCGGCCACCATCCGGAAGACGGCCCGAAACTCGCGGACAGAGTCCGGGTCCGGTTGCTCGACGAGGTCAAGGGCGCGCCGGGAAAACTGGCACTCAAGCGGATTCACATCACCACCGAGGGTGACGAGTTGGTTGCCAGAGTCCGAACCCACCAAGGTTCGGGAAACCTGGCCAGCCTGGTCGCCGGCAATGGGCTCACTCTACTTCCCGCGGGCAGTGATGGTGAACCCGGAGACATCATCGACGCTCTCTGGCTCAGATGATGACTCCACTCACCTTCATTCGTGTTCGAGACGACCGCATCGAGCATCAATTCAAGAACGACGGACCTCCGAGTCGTTGCGCCCCACGGTGAGATGATGTCAGCGGATTCTCCTCAGGCCTCCCGCGACGACGGCTGGATCATCGTGCGCGGCGCCCGCACGCATAATCTCAAGAACATCGATGTGGAGATTCCACGCGGGAAGTTCGTCGTCATCTCGGGGGTGTCGGGGTCCGGAAAATCGAGTCTTGCTTTCGACACACTGTATGCTGAGGGACAGCGCCGCTATGTGGAGAGTCTGAGCTCGTATGCCCGCCAGTTCCTCGGGCAGATGAAGAAGCCCGACTGTGACAGCATCGAAGGGCTGTCGCCGGCTATCAGCATCGACCAGAAGCAGGGCAGCCACAACCCCCGCTCGACCGTCGCCACCACCACCGAGATCCAGGACCACCTGCGTCTGCTGTATGCTCGCATCGGACAGCCGCACTGCCCCGAATGCGGCCGCGAGGTCGCTCGGCGCACCACTCAGGAGATAGTGGACGACATCCTGTGGACGTTCACCCACCACACCATCGCCGTCTGGGCTCCTGTCGTACGCAACCGCAAGGGGACTCACGCTGACCTGTTCCGCCAACTGGTTGAGCAGGGGTACGTCCACGCGCGCGTGAATGGTAGGGATGCTGATCTGGAGGAACCACCCGATCTGGAGAAGAACCTGCGCCACGACATTGACGTGAGGATCGACAGGACATCCCTCTCACGCGCCACCCGTCAACGTCTGACCGAGGCGGTCGAGGCAGGATTGTTGCTCGGTGGTGGCACTGTGGCGATCGAATCGCTGCGCATATCCCAGGAGGAAACGTCCGCTGGAGGGAAGAAAGCCGACCCAGTGGAGGTTGGTGAGATGATCGCCTACTCCGAGGAGTTCGCCTGCCCGGAGCACGGTGCGTTCATGCCCGAGATGAGCCCACGGGTGTTCTCGTTCAACAACCCGCTCGGGGCGTGTCCTGACTGCCAGGGATTGGGGGTGCAGCGCCAGTTCTCCTACGAGCTCCTGATCAACGAGACGCGCGCCGTGTCAGAGTTTTTCTTTCTCTCTTTCCTTTCTTCTTTTTTTTCTTTCTTTTTCCTCTCTCTTTTTTTCCTTTTTTTCTTTCTCTTCTTCTTCCCTTTTTTCTTTCCTTTCTTTTTTCTTTTTTCTTCCTCTCTTTTCATCCTTTTTCTCTTTTCTTTTTCCTCCTCCTTTCCTTTCCTTTTCCCTTCCTCTCTCTTCTCCTTTTTCCTTTTCTTCTCTCCCTTC
>ERZ813253.298-NODE-298-length-18902-cov-8.064554_pt1 | contig 18902 bp, 17 predicted proteins | sample MGYA00520893_ERZ813253 | MGnify/ENA primary metagenome ERZ813253 (study PRJEB31669, sample SAMD00080414) | marine metagenome | biome: oceanic hadal pelagic zone biome; feature: marine hadalpelagic zone; material: sea water | place: Pacific Ocean:Izu-Bonin Trench...
GCGCGCGACCACGTACCATCCCGACGATCGACGCGGCCCCGGGCACTCCCGTGGGTCTCGCCGGCGCCACCGACCGCTGAATTCGCCGGCTGAGGGTGCCGGCCCGCTGAACCACCGCGTCCTTGTCATCGCGGTACTCGGCGGCGAGCTCTTTGAGGATCGTAAGGAAACCCTTCCGGCTGCCCCTCGCGCCATCCCGCGGCGGAAAGTAGGTCCCCCCAAAGAACGGCTCTCGCTTCGGCGTCATCACAACGGTCATGGGCCAACCGCCGCCGCCGGTGAGGAGCCGCACGCTCGTCATGTAGACGTTGTCCACGTCTGGGCGCCGCTCCCGATCCACCTTGATTGAGATAAAGTTCTCGTTGATGAATTGGGCGATAGCATTACCATTCAAAGCGTTGATTTCTGTAGCACCGAAATATTCGTCCAGAGAATCCTTGAATATTCGCTGTGTCCCTTTGCCACGGGTTAAAATTCCTACCAGTAGATTTGTGCGATCAAAAATAGCTGACCCGCTAGAACCTGGTCCCACATCCATCTGGATCTTTGAATACTCAAGGTCTAGAAAATTCTCAAGTGGGAGAACTAGACCCATTCTACCCCAGCCCTCCATGCCTGCTTTCTCGTAAGAGTAGCCGTAGGTAAAAATATCATCACCCGGCGTGGGGATAATCGGATAATCATCTTCTGTGACGCTAAGCGAAGCGAAAACATCTGTCGCCCAATCCGTCTTAAGAATCGCCAAGTCGAAGGAGGAAGAAACTAAGGAAATTTCAGCATTTCTCCACTCCTTATTTGGAAGTCGCACCTGAATAAATCCGCAATTCTCAATTACATGGCGATTAGTTAATACGTCACCAACCGAATTGATAAAAACCCCAGTTCCGACCTGATCGGCAAACGCCTTGTCGCTAATAAAGAAAGAACTGCCCATCAAGGTGCAAATCATCAACAATATACGCATTTACGCCTCCTTATTTCTGTCGCCACTTCCACGTTGAATCAAATTCCCCAGCCCACAATCCACGTTTGAGTTCTCGGGCCTCCATCTTCGCTGAGATACAGTCATTCAGTATTTCTATAAGTCGGGGAATCTCGATTGTCGAGCGGCGTAGCGGCGATACGGTCGTCCATTGCCTCAATTATCAACTGTGGATGGGCGGCGTGACCGACCATCTGACCCTGGAGCGAACCGGCGCAACGGTGGTTCCCTTCGGGGTCGGCGGCAGCGAGCTTCTGATCCGCACAATCCGCGAAATCGGCATCGATGCAATTTCCTGCACGCCTTCCTACCCGGCGGTGCTGGAGCGCGTCATCGAAGAGCAGTTTCCCGGCCTTCACCCGCGCGACCTGGGGCTGAAGCTGGGGCTGTTCGGCGGCGAGCCCGGGCTCGATGACCCACGCTTGCGCGACCGGATCCGGGAAACCTGGGGGATGGAGCCACGCAACGCCAACTACGGCGTCTCGGATGTGTTCTCCAATGTCGCCGCCCAGTGCGAGCACGACAGCCATCTGCATTTCCTCGCCGGTGATGTGCTGCATGCGGAATTGATCGATCCCGAGAGCACGGCGCCGCTGCCGCTTGAAGCCGGCCAGCAAGGTGAGCTGGTGCTCACCCACCTGGTGCGCGATTGTCAGCCTCTGGTGCGCTTTCGAACCGGCGACATCATCGCCATAGACCATACCGACCCGTGCCGCTGCGGCCGCACCGGGATGCGCTTCAGGGTGGTCGGGCGAAGCGATGATATGGTCGTGGTACGGGGCCTCATCGGCGTCGCCTGGCGGGTGGTTGGCGATGCGCGGCTGATGGCCGAGGCCGTGGTGGTGGCAACGCAATTGAGCACCCTGCCGCCGCTGTCCGTGAGAGCCATGAAGCGGGTGCTGAACCACAGCTCTCTGAGCGATCTCAACCGGGCGCTTGAGCTGGAAACGGAAGCGACCGTCACCGGCTTCCTCGATCCGGAAACCACGAACCGGCTGAAGGATTTCTAGAGCAATTCTGGTTTGAATCGAACCACACAAATCAGAATTGCTCTGATTGCGGCAAATGCCGTAATCCGCCGCGAAGCGGGCGAGAAGCCTGCGTGGCGCTTGAACGCAGTTTGATCGTGCAAGCACAATCAAACTTGAAATGCTCTAAAGCCGGGCGAGGGGCCGCACCAGAAGCGCACAAAGAGGGATGGTCGACAGAGCCAGGACGGCGACCGCCGACAGGGCAAAGGTAACGCCGAAACTATCACTCACCATGCCGAACACCATGGGCGCCGCAGCGCCGCCGCCGATCGCCACCGTATAAAAAAGACCGAAACCACGCGCCCGGCGCGCCTCGGTGACGAAATCCGACACCGTGCCATAGAGCACGGACGACGTGCCGTTCAGGCCCAGGCCGATGATCGGCAAGAGCGCCAACGCGCCCTCCAGCGGGAGGAACAAGAGAAGCAGAATTCCGCCGCCGGTGATCAATTCGGTCAGCACCACGATGCGGATGACACCGAATTTCTGGGCGAGGAAGCCGCAGACGAATTTTCCCGCGGCACCACCGCTGAAGACCAGGGCCAGGGCCACGCCAATGGTCTCCACGCCGGCGCCAAGGTCGATCAACAGAAAAGGCAGAAACGTCAGGAACCCGGTGCGCCCGGCGCCATCGATGAAGCCGATGGCGGACAGCACGCCAAAGCCGAAGCGGTCGGTAATACCCCAGCCGGTTCTGGATTCGGTATCGGACTTGGGCTCGGACTCGGACTCGATCAACGGCGCCGCATCGACCGGCTTCGGCGGCGACCCGACAGCCAATCGGCGAAGCACCAGGAAAGCGGCGATCCCCGCCGCGACCCCCAGGGCGCCGGCGCTTGCCGTGCCCACACGCCAGCCAGCGCCGGCGATCAAAACGGACACCGCCAGGGGGATGACGACCTTGCCCACATCGCCGGAGAAATTATAAATCCCGAGCGCCGCCCGGCGCACATGGGGCTCATAGGCCTTGGACACCACCGATGACGACAGCGGATGCTGCACCGCCGAGCCGGCACCGGCGACAAGCAATGTCAGGAGCAAAGCGATATGGCCCTCAACCAGACCCAGTGTCATGTAGGCCAGCCCGGTGAGCACAGTCCCCATGGCGAGCAGCTTCCGCTCGCCCCAGCGCTCGGCAAGAAGGCCCGCCGGCACCTGAAAAAGCGCCATGGCGCCCGAATAGAGCGACTTCATGACGCCCACCTGGGTCAGAGTCAGAGCAAACTCGGCCTGCCACAAGGGCAGCAGAAGATAGAGCGCGTCGGAAAACCCGTCATGCACGAAATGCACCCCGGCACAGGTTCCCAGTGTCGCCCGGCGGGATGTCGCCGGCACCGATCTATCGGCCATACTCAACTACTTGGCCTTCTTGGCGGCTTTCTTCCGCGCCGCATCTTGCGCCGCGGTGAGGGCCGTGCGCGCCCAGCCGCAAAATTCATCCGCGTCGTCGTAGAGCTCTTCGGGCGCCGCGAAGAAGCTGCGCACCTGGACCCGGCGTTTCTTGGTGCTGTAGCTGAACGGCTCCATGCCGGCCTCCTCGAAGGCTACGCGGCTGGCGTCATCGACGCGCAGATAGACGGTCTCGCCCATGATGAAGGCGAAGGTGACGCCGCCCAGCGACAGCCCTTCGCCGCCGAACAGGCGCTTGCAAGTCACCGGACCCAGGGGCTCGAGCAGCTCGGCGAGGAACGCCTTGAATTGCGGGCTGGCCGCCACTTAACCGACATTTCCCAGATAGCCTTTAAATTCATAGCGATGGTACCCAAATTGCGCCGCAGTTGGAATGATTTTCCCCCACCAGCATTCGATGGCCTGAATTCAGCGGTTTGACTGCGTTTTGAAGCCCATTTGGCCAATTTTCTCGTCATGCAGACACACCTCTCTCGTCAATTTCTCCTTACCGTCTATTTCCTCGGCCTACGCCGGAACGGGTCTTCGTCGCAGATCATAAATCAGGCTCAGAATTTTCTGGAACAGCTTCCTTGGCACAGCAACCTCAGCCAATTGGAAAGTGACGTAACGACCATGGCGGACGACCTTGGCACCGATCTTGATCAGCTTTTCCCGTAGCGTGGTTAGAGACCAGTGTTCGATCTCCTTCGGCAGGGCCAACGTCCGCATGAAGTTGGCGAGATTGTAGGCCAGGACGTGAAGCTGCAGCCGGACGGCGTTGTTGCGGAACTTGCCGCAGGACAGCCGGGTCCACTTGATGGCGTGTTTGCCTTCCTTGATGTGCTGCTCCGCTTTGCCTCGCTGATTGTAGAAAGCTACCACCCGCTCGGCGGGGCGCGACAGGTTGGTGACGATGAAGCCGACACGGGGATACAGTTCGCCAGGATGCCATTCCACCTTGGCAACCACGCGTCGTTTCTTGCTCCACGATCCGGCCTGATAGCTGAAATTGGCGTGGAAACGGCGAACATGGTTGGGCGGACGACCGACAGGTCGCGTCAGCAGATGAGCGACACATTCCTGGAGAATCTGGTTCTTCGGTATACGGATTGCGTACAGGAAGCCCTCGGCTTCGAGGTATTCGTAAAGTTCCGGCAAGGCGAACGCGGCATCGCCTCGGAAGTAGCGGCGCAGGTTCCTACCCCGGTAGCGAACGACAACCGGTTTCAGCACGCTTCCCCAGTCATCGGCGCTGTGGACGTTGCCGGGACGGAGGGAGCTCCGTTCCACATCGCCGAACTGGTTGAATAGGAACAGGGGATGGTAGCAGGTGCAGCCGAAGTGACCGTTGTAGGCCGTTCCTTCCTGGTCGCCGTGGGTCGGGCTGACGCTTGAGTCCATGTCGAGAATGATCTCTGACGGCGGGTGGCGGTCATGAACCCGGTCGATCCACACCCCGTTCATGTCGGCCAGGGCTTCAACGTTCGCATCCATGGCCAGAAGCTCCGTCTCGAAACGTCCCATCTGGCTGGAGGATGCGGCCTGTCTTGCGACGGCCTTGCCGCCGACAATCCACCGCATGGCCGGATCGAGGCTGAGCCGGTCGGCATCGTTCACGTCGTCGTATCCGCCGAGGCGTCCGAAAACGGACTGGCGGAACTGCCCGGCAAGACCGTGGCGAGCATTCTTCCCACGACGGGTGTCAGTGAGCACGTCCCCGGCAATCTCGGTCAGGCCGAGAACATCATCCAGTTCCCGGTACGGCAACAGCCCCGCGTCGGAAGTGACCGAGGAACCGTGGAACTCAAGCTTCAAGCGGCGGTCAAAATCCAGCCTCAGAACCCCTGCTTCCCTTTCACCCATCGGGTGAGCCATATCAACACCCCAAATCCGCCAATAACGCTATGAATCTTATAGCAGAATTACGCCTCTTCGTCGTCAAATCAGGGGTTCATTTGGGAAATGCGGGTTGATATGTCTGCGGCTGTCATTTGCTTTGCAATTATGTCGCGGTTTTTGCGACCGCGTTCGCTGCATTTCGCCGCCGCCAAGTTTGCCCACATATGCGCCTTGATATAATCCTGAGCCACGCCCTTGCCATTATCGTACATGTAGCCGAGGTTGGTCTGGGCGCGGGCGTGACCCTGCTCGGCGGCCAAACGATACCACTTCACCGCCTCGGCGTAGTCCTGCGGCACGCCCCTGCCGTTATCGTACATCAAGCCGAGGTTGGTCTGGGCGTGGGCGTGGCCATGCTCGGCGGCCAAGCGATACCACTTCACCGCCTCGGCGTAGTCCTGAGCCACGCCCCTGCCAAAATTGTACAAATTACCGAGGTTGGCCTGGGCTTCGTGATAACCCTGCTCAGCGGCCATGCGATACCATTTCACAGCCTCGGCGTAGTCCTGCGGAACGCCCTGGCCGTTGCTGTACATCAAGCCGAGGTTGTACTGGGCACCGGTGTAACCCTGCATGGCGGCTTTGCGATACCACTTCACAGCCTCAGGGGGCCGTACAGGCGCGGTTCATGGTCGGGCGAACCCACACACAGCACCCACCGCCAAAAACGCGCCCCACACGCGCCCCACGGAGCGTCATTGGCATGGAACCGGATGTGTCAGTCGGCATTGAATTTGTTCCTTACCGGCGTGCAAATTCACCCCCCGTTCGGGACCCCTGAAGTGCGTCAGGCTTCAATGCTTCCCGCCTAGAACCCAGACGCCATCCCCCCTTAGAGCTTTTTGAGCCGCCTGATCCGATGTTTGCAATAAGCCTCAATCTCTCGTGCGAGCGGATTTCTGCGGTCGAACTTGATGTGTGTGATCGAAACGATATGCACATTCTGGGTGTCACTAAAGTCAAAATCGAGATAGCACATGAGGCCGCCTTCGTCGCCCATGTACCTAATCTCAGTGACACTACACTCGTGTGGGAAAACCCGCTTCGCCTCTTGCTGTAAGGTTCTCCGCATCTCCTTAGTTGTAAATGCAGGCATGGGCAATGCAGCTTGCATCCTCTCCACCAAGGCCATGGATTTTTCTATGTTATCGATCACGGATTGTTGCCCTGATGCGAGGGGTGAAATTATTCAATTTGCGCCACAACAGCGTTTGTATTTGCGCCCACTGCCGCAAGCGGGTCAATTTTTATCCGGAGTCAGGGGGGCGATTTATTTCTAAAATCTGCGCGGGTGGATAGCCGTCTCGGGAGCTTTGTCGGACTTTTTCGTAGGGGGCTACCTCGAAGGTCATGATAAAACCGGCTCCATGAAACTCGCCAAAACCATCCAGCTCGATGTTTCCGATACTCATGTGTTTGAACGCCCCGCAGAGGTAGGCGAGTGGGCAATAACTGGGACTTTTGCCTTCGTCGACAGCGACCCCTCCAACTGGTCCAGCAAACAGCAACTTGCCTTCCGCACTTCCTGGCTTGGCATCGGCAGCTTCGGGCATTCGACATTCGTGCAAGTGGTGGAGATGTCCACTCCCGAATACGAACAGTTGATCCAGACCCTCTCAGCCTATTTGGCCGATGCATATAACGCTCCCAGCCAGGAGGCCGCTCAGCAGGCGGCCCAACAGGAAATAGACGATATGGTCACCATGTGCGACCACCCGTCGGGAACGCTAATAAGCATCGCACGCTCCATCGCCGATCAGGACATCACTGAGAAGACATCCGTGCTGGCACCTTCGGGGTCATCTTCTCATGCAAAAATCTGGGACATCGTTGAGGATGACTGACTCCCCAGAGGAAGGAAGTGCAGTGAGCAAACCGGCGAACTGGGTTGTCTATATTTTACAGTGCGCCGATCAAACGCTCTACACCGGCATCACGAACAACCTGGACCACCGCATCAACGAGCACGAAAACGGCACCGGCGCGAAATACACCCGAGGCCGCGCCCCACTTAAGCTGATTTATTCGGAAACCCACTCGTCAAGAAGTCAGGCTTCCAAGCGTGAGGTGGAGATCAAGTCGTTTGACAGGGCGAGAAAGCTACGGCTGGCGTCTGCTGGTTATCCTACGAGCAAATCGTCGCGCTCTGCTGCGAGGCTTGGAACAAGCTCATCGATCAACCGTGGAAGATCATGTCCATCGGAAGGCGTCAATGGGCAAATGGGTTCTGATTAATGCTCGTTGGTATAAGTACTTTTCGTAACGAAATAAAATATCTAATTTCTAATCAGCCGGTATCAGCGTGCTGCCTACTATAATTGGCGCAAGCGGTACGGCGGAATGGACAAGTCACAAGTTGATCGAACAGAGAGCTCTTCTGTCTCCTGTTTTCAGGTGAATATATGGCCGCCGTTGACGTGCAGGGTCTGGCCGGTGATCTGGCGGGCCTCTTCGGAAGCCAGGAAGACCGCCGCGTCGGCGACTTCTTCCGGGGTTAGTATTCGACCCAGAGGCAGGGCCGCGCCATGGGCGGTGATTTCGTCTTCAGTCATGCCATTACGGGGCTGGGCCGTATCGGCGACGCCGGGCGCGATGGCGTTGACCCGGATGCCATGGGGCGCCAGAGCCAGAGCCGTTGCCCGGGTAAAGCCCTCGAGCCCCGCCTTGCTCGCCGTGTAGTGGACGCCGGGCGCCGAACCGGTGGTGGCGATGACCGAGGCAATGTTGACGATAGCCCCGCCTCGGCCCTGGGCGACCATGGTGCGGGCCACTGCCTGGGCGCAGAGGAAGGCGCCCTTGAGGTTGACGTCGAGCACCCGGTCCCATTCCGCCTCGGCGAGGTCGAGAAAATCGCTGCGGGGAAAGATGCCGGCGTTGTTGACCAGGATGTCGATACCGCCCAGGTCGTCGCCGGTCGCTACCATGACCGCGATGGCCGCAGTATCGGTTACACTGCCTTGCACCGCTCGGGCTCGGGCCGTCATCCTCGATGGCCGCGACCAGGGTCTCGGCGGCTGCCTCGTCGTCCAGGTAATTCACCACCAGATTAGCGCCCTGATGGGCGAAGGCCAGTGCGATGGATCGGCCAATCCCCTGTTGCGCTCCGGTTACTAGAGCAACCCGTCCCTGCAATCGCATTGTCATTCTCCTTGACCCGGCTGCTTGGTAAAACATGGGGTCGGGTACAAAAAATGTGGCTGTGTCACAAATCCACGGTGGTTCAGATGCGCCGTTGACCGAGGGAGTGAGCCGGCTGACCACGTTGTCGATGCTGTCAGGTCCTGAGAAGATGGCGCTCTCGTAGGTGGGAATATTGAAGGCGCTGAAACTGTGGAACAGGTTTGATCCGCTGGTAGTGCCTTACTCCTTACCTGGTAGATTTTTGCGCCGACATTTACCGAACACATAATCTCCCTCGATTAGGAGGTTAGTGTCTTTGGAAACGAAGTTCCATACATACACGCGGACACAGGCAGGGATAATGTCCGCTTTACCCCCGAAAGCGGACCTTCTGAGGCCATCACCCACCAGATTTCCGCAAATGCGTTTTCATTTTCAAACGAGGGTTTTCAGACAAGTGAAGCGACGTCGTGGGCGACGGCTTCGCCACTCATGTAGGCACCGCTACAGAGCATCATATAGGGGGCAGCAACCGCTTCACCGGCGAAGAACAGTCGATCAGCAATCGGCTTTTTCAATTCAGCACGGGCGCTGTAATGGCCGGGCGTGGCGGCGGCATAGGCGCCGAGCGTCCACGGGTTTTCGGCCCAACCCGTCAGGTGGCCTTTGACGAAATGCTTGCGTGCATCGCTGCCAAATATTTTCACGACCTCTCCAAGCGCGAAGTCGACGGCGGCGTCTGTGCCTGCGGCGGACAGTTCCCAACCAAATTGTCCACCAATCCAGCCGACCATGATGTCGAAGTCAAAGGGCCAGGTCAGGAAGTAACAAGCCTCTGCCGGCATGTCATTGGGAACCACATAGGATAGCCACTTGTTTTTACCAAGACCGAAACGTTCACCGTTAAACTGGAGCGTCACCTTGGCAAGCAAACCCATGGGTAGGTTACCGATTGCCTGCTGCTTCCAGTCGGGCAGTTCCGGCGTAAATTTAATGGATCCGGCACTAAGAACGCCGGTGGAAACCGTAACAATACAGGCCCTGGCCCGGATGGTGCCCGCAGGTGTTTCCACCGCCACGCCATCGCCGCTCCAGTCAACGCGGGTGGCCGGGGTGTTGAGCTTGACCGGCAGGTTTTTGCCCATACGGGAAACCAGCGTACCGTAGCCCTGCTTGATCATGTAATTGGACGGTACTTCTCCGTATTGCCACCAATCCTGTACCGACAGGTCTTCGAAATCGACCGAGTAGTCCATGGGCCCCATCCAGGTCTGGCTGAGGCCGGCGAACATCATATCGCCAAAATCGTCGGGCATCACCGATGCTGCTGAGACGTCCAGTCCGGCTCTGCCAGCCTTATTAAGGGCGCTTCTCATTGTACCCCATGCGACATCATACTGTCCGTTTTCAGCCTTTGTCGCCTTGCGGTCGCCAACGAATACGGCCTCACCCGCACCTTTCATGTAGAGCAAGTCAAAGCCCCATTCCTTCGCCATATCCAGGTAGGCGAATTTCCTGGGGCCCATGACGTTGAAGCAGCCATGATCGTACGGTACGCCAAAGGTATAGCTTTCCGTGTACGCGCGTCCGCCGATGCGCCCGGCTCCTTCGACGATGACAACAGACTTGCCTTGAGCAATCAATGTGCGGGCCGCCGAAAGGCCAGCCGATCCAGCGCCAATGATCACCACATCTGGATCCGTGGGTATCGTCTGTGCCCAGGCGGGCAAGGATGCTGTGGCGAGTAGACTTGTAAGGACTGATCTACGTGACAGGGATTTAGCTCTATATGATTTCATTTCCGATCGATGCCCTACGTGATGGCTCCTTCTGGAACAGATTACTTGTTCGTCATAAATTGAGCAATTATGGGATGAAAGGGGGAATGATTACGTGCAGATTGCCACAGTTTTGAATGTCCGCTTCTGGCTATTAGCGGATATTTAGACGCCTGGTGATTTACGTCCGCTTCACCCCCGAAGATGCTATGAGGCTGAAGGATGCGGCCTCAAGCTCCTTCTCTATTTTCAACATAGATCTGAAGGAGCGGCCCAATGACAGAGTTTGCAGTATCGACATCCAACGAACAGTCCATTTTTGCGGCCCTGGAGCTGAGCAAGAACAGCTGGCTTTTGGCGATCCGGGTTCCGGGGCGGGATAATCCGAGCCTGCATCCGATCAAGGGCGGCGACGCTGAAGGGCTGATAGCCAAGCTGGACGCGGCGCGGGACCGGGTGGCCAAGGTGACGGGTCAGGCACCAACGGTGACGCTGTGCTACGAGGCCGGCTACGACGGCTTCTGGTTGGCGCGGTTCCTTGAGCAACGGGGTATCGAGTGCCTGGTCATGGAGCCGGCCAGCCTGCAGGTCAATCGCCGGGCGCGACGGGTCAAGACCGACCGCATCGATGTGGAGAGTATTCTTCATACGCTGATCGCCTGGTGCCGCGGCGAACGTCATGTCTGTTCCATGGTGGTGGTTCCGAGTGTCGAGGAGGAAGATCTTCGCCGTTCTCATCGGGAGCGGGACCGATTAATCCGCGAGAGGACGGCTCACATCAATCGGATCAAGGGTTTGCTATTCGGCCAGGGCATTCGCGGGATCAACGTCAAAGCACACTACAAGACCCTGACGCCGTCGGCGCTGGTCACGGCAGACGGTCGGCCCTTGCCGGAACGCCTCGGCCGGGAGATCACCCGGGAGATCGAGAGACTGGCCCAGGTGCAAGCACAGATCGTTGCGGTCGAGCATGAGCGTGATAAAGCGCCGACCCCTTGTGTGGCGACGGAACGCCAACGTCACCAGCTGCTGCGCTTGAAGGGCGTCGGCCCGGCCTTATCCTCGACGCTTACGCGGGAGGTCTATTACCGGCGGTTCGTCAATCGACGGCAGGTGGCGAGCTATAGCGGGATTACGCCCAGTGCCTATGACAGCGGCGAGGGGCGCCGCAGCCAGGGCATCTCCAAGGCGGGCAATCGGCTGGCGCGGGTTGCCATGATCGAAGCCGCATGGCTTTGGGTCCGCCACCAACCGGATAGTGCCCTGACCCAGTGGTTTCATGACCGTACCCGGGGTCAGAAGGGGCGCATCAGGCGCATCATGATTGTCGCCCTGGCCCGCAAACTGGCGATCGCGTTTTGGCGGTATCTGGAAACCGGCCTGATCCCGGAGGGCGCCGTCGTCAAATGAGACCGTTGATCCGTTAAGAGTTCCAACCGGCGGCATTCCCCAAGGGTGGCGTTTGTTGGCGGGTTGGATGTGTGACTGAATGTCCGCTTGGCGAAACTGCCGTCCCGAAGACTAGTCCCATCCCCCGTATTGTGATGGTCCATGTATGCAGCATTGTGGCAAGCCGGATCGGAGCTGCCGGATATTAAGTTGATGCGATCCTCGCACGAGACATGGAACTCATCGCAAGACCCGCCCTGGACACAAAGGTGTAACCAACAAAAGAGACCGCCATGCGACGCAGACTAAAACCACCTTGACAGCAATCGCCTCATATAAGCGGACATTCTGTAGGTAGTCGCAAAACGTCTGCTTATGACCCATAACGGACATTGGTGGATACCGCCGATGGACTCGCCTTGCCATCCTTCCTAGAGTGAAGTCGGAGGCACGCTATGGATCCACTCAAAGACATCGCGAATCAAGGTGCGGCGGCTACGGAGACAATTTCGTCGGTCTATGTGCCTTCCCTCCAACTCACAGAAGGGCAGTCACCACCCATCGCCGCGAACGGAGGTTTGTCCTACATTGCGTTCGATAAGGACGGGGACGCCGGAACTGCTGCGGCGACGGAGGCGGCGTTCACCCAGATTGCTGAGGGGGATGGGCAGGCGCTTATCGACAGGCTCGAGAGCGCTCCTCCCGGCCCGGTCGAGACCAAGTGGGGCGTCGGGTTTCGTAGCTATTCGGAGTGCCTGGAACATATTCTGGCGAACAACATCGAAGCCCCTGAAGGCGACCTGGCAGTTCCACTGTGCTACATCGTCCACGAGCAGCCGTCCTACTCCATCGTCTCGTCCAACGCACTCTGGCGGAACCCGGCGTGCGAGGCCGAGGCAAAGGCGTTGCGCAAGTACGAGGAGGATTACGAGCGGCGATGCCTGTATTTTCCGCAGGTGATGCGCGACGCGCGACGACTGGAGGAATACTACCCAGGTCTCTCGCCCTACAGCCCCGAGTGCATGGACAAGCTTGGCCTCGCGTTGGCGCACTGCGACTCCAAGTGCGAGAACTTCTATGACTCGGCGGAGGTGGAGCGCGTGTTCTACCCAGAGATGGAGAAGCTCCTCTTGGAGCTTTTCCCGGGCGCCACGGATGCACTCGTGTACAACCACGACGTATTCGACAAAGACTACGAGGGCGACCGCACGGAGGACCAGGACAACAAGGACCCGGGTGTGAACGCCGACTACGCCAACATCGTGCACAACGACCTGAACGACAACAGCGGCCGGGTGCGCTGCCGCGAGCTGCTCACGAAAAACCTGCGGAACTTCGGGCGCGAACAGCACTGTACCGAAGAGCAGGCCGACGCGAAGATGTCGCGGCGGTTCATGTCGATCAACCTGGCTAAGCCTATGGAGACCGTGCGCCAGAACCCCTTCGTGCTCTGTGCCTGGCCCTCTTTCGCCGACCAGCCCTACATCACCAACTACCGCGTCTACGATGACCGCGTCGGCGAGACCACCCGCTTCACCTATCGCCCCGACCACGAGTGGTACTGGATTCCCAACCAGAAGCCCACCGAGGTCTCGATGCTCAAGTGCTACGATTCCATCACCGACGGCTCCGTCTCGCGCTGGTCTTTCCACACCGCCTGCATCGACCCGACCGCGCCCGACGACGCGCCCTGCCGTAAGAACCTCGTAGTCCGATCCTATGTCTTCTTCTAAGAAGGCAAAAAGATGCAGCGGGCAGCGCTGACCAATCTGGTTTAGGGAACGCCTATCTGTCCATCCCGTCTCGCTCGTACCGTCGTTGGAGAGCCCATGCGCGATGTCCGCTTTCCCACCCAATTCGTCTGCTTTACCCCCAACAGCAGACGTTCTTGAGGCCTGCGCTAGACTTCCGGTTTTGACCCTGAACGGACATTTGAGGCGTTAGGCACGAGATTTTATTCTTCTGCGAGCTTCGACTAATACCAAGGAGCGATAATAGAGACTCATAGAGACGGCTTCCCGTGGTTTTTGGCTAGGCGCGTCCGTCGACGCGATGCAGCGCATCGCTAGGCGGGCGGAACGACGTCCGAAAGCCACGGGAAGCCGCCGTCACGGTCGCGTCCGCTCACCCCCGGAGTGCGTCAGGAAACCTAACCGATGCGCTGCATCGCCCGCGGCTTCCTTCCTTCCCGGGAATAAGCGGACACGATCTCTATGGGTCTCTATTATCGCTCCTTGGTATAAGTTAAACTGTGCCCAGTAGACGGAGTGGTGGCATCGATAAAGGTGTAATAAGTGTTGTGCTGCTGCAACTCCTGGGACTTGGTATTGTTTTTTCTTCCGTGAACTCACAACTTGGCTACCTGAAAAAGCTTACAAGAATAGAGGTAGTCAGATTTAAATGCGTTTGAAACACTGTCACAACTTCCAAGATTTCAGGACTCTTGCTCAAAAGAGGCTTCCTAGTCCGATATTTAATTATATCGACGGCGCGGCTGATGACGAAATTACCTATCGCAGGAACACGAAAAGTTTTGATGCATGTGACTTGGTGCCCAATGTCCTGGCCGGGGTCGAAGATGTAGACATGTCTGTCACCGTTATGGGGCAGAAACTGGACATGCCGATATACTGTTCTCCTACGGCACTGCAACGGTTATTCCACCATGATGGCGAATATGCCGTCGCGGCAGCGGCTGAAAAATATGGGACGATGTATGGCGTATCATCGCTGGGAACCGTTAGCCTGCAAGAAATACGAAAAAAATATTCAAACCCACAAGCCTACCAGTTCTATTTCCACAAGGACCGTGGCCTAAATCGAGCAATGATGGAAAGTGCCAAAGACGCCGGCATCGACGTCATGATGCTGACAGTGGACTGTATTACCGGCGGCAATCGTGAACGTGATCTGCGCACCGGTTTCTCCATACCCTTTCGACTAACTCTTGCCGGCATGCTGCAATTTGCCATCAAGCCGATGTGGGGCATCAATTATATTACACACAAAAAATTCAGCCTGCCGCAACTTGATGAGCATGTCGACATGAGCGACGGTGCGATATCCATTGGCCGCTATTTCACCGAAATGCTGGATCCTTCTATGACGTGGAAAGACGTTGAGGAGATGGTAAAATTTTGGGACGGTCAGTATTGCCTGAAAGGTATCATGAGCGTTGAGGATGCAAAAAAGGCCGTGGATATCGGCTGTACTGGCATTATCCTGTCCAACCATGGCGGACGGCAACTCGATGGGTCGCGAAGCCCGTTTGACCAATTGGCCGAGATCGTCGATGCGGTCGGTGACAAAATAGATGTTATCATGGACAGCGGCGTTCAACGCGGCACCCATGTGCTCAAGGCCCTATCCCTTGGTGCCAAGGCTGTGGGCGGCGGTCGCTTTTATCTTTTCCCGTTAGCTGCTGCAGGACAAGATGGTGTTGAACGCGCATTAGAATTGATGCGCGCAGAGATAGAACGCGGTATGAGGTTGATGGGATGTAAATCTGTTCGCGATTTATCAAGCAAGAATTTGCGATTTAGATAGGTAGCCTTTTTGGACCATGGGTATTGGACTGGCCCCCAATTGAACCGGACAGCCTGACATAGCCTGGAGGCTCAAGGATATCCTTGAGCATAAGCCTATGTCTTATTTTGAAGACCATGTTGAAATCATCACCGATGGCGGTCGCCGTCGTCGCTGGCCTGCGGTCGAGAAGCTTCGTATTGTGGAGGAGAGTTTCGAGCCGGGCGAGACGGTATCGAGCGTTGCCCGTCGCAATGGGGTTGCTCCGAACTTGCTGTTCCGGTGGCGCAAGCTGATGAGCGAAGGGGGCGCGATTGCCGTGAGCCGCGATGAAACCGTTGTCGGCACATCCGAGGTCAAGCACCTGAAGCGTCAGGTGCAGGAGCTCGAACGGATGCTAGGCCGCAAGACCATGGAGAACGAGATCCTGAAGGAGGCGCTGGATAAAGCGGATCAAAAAAAACGGATCTCGCGGCTGCCGTTGCTGCCGAAGGAGCCTGGCCCGTGAAGACCGTGGCCCGCGCCCTTGTGGTGTCCCGGTCTAACCTGATTGAACGGCTGAGCGGAGACACGCGCACACGAGGTCGTTATTGCAAGGCCAAGGACGCCGATATCACGGCCCAGGTCCGCCGCATTGTGGATCAGCGCCCCACCTATGGCTATCGGCGGATCACCGGCGTTCTCAACAAGCAGCGAACCCTTGCGGGCCTTGGGCCTGTCAATCACAAGCGGGTCTACCGGATCATGGCCATGCAGGGCTGGCTGCTGGAACGCTGGACGGCCAACCGGCCCGGGCGTGTGCATGACGGCAAGGTCATTGTCATGCGTTCCAACCTGCGTTGGTGCTCGGACGCCTTCGAGATCACCTGCTGGAATAACTGAAGCTGATGCTTCGGCAGGCTCGTCAAGAGAGAGATTACAGTGAAGGTTTTTCACCACAGAGAGACACAGAGAGACACAGAGAGACACAGAGAGACCGAGAAGAAATCCAGATAGAAAGTTTTTCAGGCGTGAAGCGCCAAGTGGTTTTCTTCTCTTCTTCTCACCTTCCTCTGTGCCTCTGTGCCTCTGTGGTTCCCCCTAGGCCACATTCGCCAGATACCACGCATAGGCGTCCGCCATGCCGTCGGCCAGGGAGGTTTTGGCCTGCCAGCCGAGGCCCTTGAGCTTGCTCACGTCGAGCAGTTTGCGCGGGGCGCCTTCGGGCTTTGTGGCGTCGAAGGCCAGCTCGCCGTCGTATCCCACCACCCGGCAGATAAGCTCGGCGAGTTCGCGGATGGTCACATCCTCGCCGGTGCCGATATTGACGTGGCTGTCGTCTGAATAGACCTTCATCAAATGAACCACCCCGTCGGCCAGATCGTCCACATGGAGGAACTCGCGCTTGACGGTGCCCGAGCCCCAGACTTCCATTTTTGCCTCGCCCGCCATTTTCGCCTGGTGGGCCTTGACCATCAGGGCCGGGGCCACATGGCTGTTTTGCAACTCGAAGTTATCGCCCGGGCCATAGAGATTGGTCGGCATGGCGGAGATGAAATCGCAGCCGTATTGCCGCCGATAGGCTTGGCACATCCGGATGCCGGCGATCTTGGCGATGGCGTACCACTGGTTTGTGGGCTCCAGCTCGCCGGTCAGCAACGCCTCTTCGGCCATCGGCTGCGCCGCGAATTTAGGATAGATGCAACTCGATCCCAGGAACATCAGCTTTTTCACGCCGCAGGTTCGCGCCGTGTCTATGATGTTGTTTTGAATTACTAAATTGCTGTAGATGAATTCCGCTGGATAGCTGTCGTTGGCCAGAATGCCGCCCACCTCGGCCGCCGCCATGAAGACGGCGTCGGGCGCATTGGCCGTCATCCAGGCTTCCACGTCGGCCTGGCGGGTCAGGTCGAGCGTCTCGCGGCCGACGGTGAGGATTTCGCATTTCTCGGCCTCGAGACGCCGGCACAAGGCGGAGCCGACCATGCCGCGGTGCCCGGCGACCCAGACCCGCTTATGGGCCAGATCGAATTTTACGTCAGTCGCCACGGTCCCGCCGCCCGGCCTCGGATTTGACCCGTTCAAGATCGCTCTCGACCATCTCGGTGACCAGCTGCTTGAACTTGATCTTGGCTTCCCAGCCCAGCACGGCCTTTGCCTTGGAGGGGTCGCCGAGCAGCAGGTCGACTTCGGTCGGACGGTAGAAGCGCGGGTCGATCTCGACCAGTACATCGCCGCTCTTGGCGTCGTGCCCGCATTCAGCCTCGCCCTCGCCGCGCCATTCGATCGCGCGGCCCACATGGGCGAAGGCGAGTTCGACGAATTCCCGCACCGCGTGGGTCTCGCCGGTCGCCAGCACGAAGTCGTCGGGCTCGTCCTGCTGCAGGATAAGCCACTGCCCCTCGACATAATCACGCGCATGGCCCCAGTCGCGCTTGGCGTCGATGTTGCCCAGGTGGAGGGTTTTCTGCAGGCCAAGCTCGATGGCCGCAACCGCGCGGGTGATTTTGCGGGTCACAAAGGTCTCGCCCCGGGTCGGCCCCTCGTGATTGAACAGAATTCCATTGGTCGCGAACATTCCGTAGGCCTCGCGATAGTTGACCGTCACCCAGTAGGCATAGAGCTTGGCCACGGCATAGGGCGAGCGTGGATAGAACGGCGTGGTCTCGCTCTGCGGGGTCTCGACAACCTTGCCGTAAAGCTCGGATGTTGCGGCCTGATAAAATCGTGTGGTCTTCTCCAAACCGAGGATGCGTATGGCTTCGAGCAGGCGAAGCGCGCCGATGGCATCGGCGTTGGCGGTATATTCGGGGGTGTCGAAGCTGACCTGTACATGGCTCTGGGCGGCGAGATTATAGATCTCGGTCGGCTGGATCTGCTGGACCAGGCGAATCAAGTTGGTCGAATCCGTCATATCCCCGTAATGCATGGTGAAGTCGGCGCCCTCGTCGAAGTGATCGACACGCTGGGCGTTGAACGAAGACGAACGGCGCTGGAGACCGTGAACCTCGTAGCCTTTTTCGATCAGAAACTCGGCGAGGTACGCCCCGTCCTGCCCGGTGACCCCGGTGATGAGCGCCCGTTTGTCAGCCATGGATAAATTTCCTTAGTCGCGATATTAGGTTACGTGGATTGACCCTGGTCCTTGGTATTATACGTGCAGCGTTTATAAAGTTTGACTGAATATGAAAGCAAGCGAACAGATGGATGGGCAGGGTGTTTGGCGGCGAATTTACAGCCCCCATCCTGGCCATGAAACCACGCGAGGGGCGTTGTTCCTCGACCGCGACGGCACCATCATCGTGGATTCTCCCTATTTATCGGACCCCGGCCTGGTTCGCGTCATCCCCGAGGCCGCCATCGTCATCGCCGCCGCCAACCGGCTCGCCATCCCGGTCGTGGTGGTCACCAACCAGTCGGGCATCGGACGCGGCTATTTCGATTGGCCCGCTTACAGAGCCGTCGAGGATGCGGTGGCCGCCGCCGTCATCGCCGCCGGCGCGCGTCTCGATGCGGTCTATGCCTGTCCACAAGTGCCCGCTGAGCCTGCGCCCTTTGGCCGCAAGCCGGACCCCGGCATGCTGACCGCCGCCGCCGCCGAGCTTGGCCTCGATCTGCCGGCAAGCTGGATCGCCGGCGATTGCGCAACCGACATCGAAGCCGGCCAACGCGCCGGCCCGCGGGGCCGCTGGCCGGTCCCCACCGGGTACGGCGCGCGCCACGCGCCGCCGGCCCGATCGCGCGGGGGGGACGGCTACGCGGGCACGCGCGGCGCACCCCGCCCGCGGCGGCACGGTCGGCGACGCG
>ERZ813253.299-NODE-299-length-18887-cov-11.228945_pt1 | contig 18887 bp, 15 predicted proteins | sample MGYA00520893_ERZ813253 | MGnify/ENA primary metagenome ERZ813253 (study PRJEB31669, sample SAMD00080414) | marine metagenome | biome: oceanic hadal pelagic zone biome; feature: marine hadalpelagic zone; material: sea water | place: Pacific Ocean:Izu-Bonin Trench...
GCGAATTAAGGTGAATTTTCACTAATACTTTAATAAAGGGGCATAAAAACTGCCCCTTTGTTATTTTAAAAATGATTTTGAATACAACTACAAATAAAATCATAGCTGTAAATGTAACAGAATGTCACAACTGTTGTTACATTCCATACATCTCCGTATTATAACATAGAGTAATTTTTATCAAAAATTAGATTTCAAATAGCAAGTAAGATGAAGACTATAAAAATATTAAGTATTTTATTATTATTGCCTACCATTTCTTTTTCACAAATACAGTATGGCGGCATACCTATTGCTGCTATAAATTTTGAAGAAATAAATTTTATAACCATTGATCATTCTAATATAATTAATAATAATCTTCATCCAATGGTTTTGAAATATGCTAATGAATATTCTGTAGATATTAATGTTCCTCAATTAGCAACTAAAATAAAAGGTTCTTATGAATCAACTTTTTATCTTGGAATTGAATCTCCGGGAGCGATGGCATTAGCATTTATTTTTGATGAATTTAATCTAACAGAAAATACTAAGCTGTTTATTTATGATGAAAATAAGTCAATGCATATTGGCTCATTTAATTCAAAGAATAATAATCCCTCTGGAACTTTATCAACAGCAGTTGTAAAAAGTGATAGAGTAATTATTGAATTGACTATTCCTAATTTTGAATTAATAGATTTAAAATTACACTTGAGCATTGTAACTCATGATTTTCTCGATTTAATGAATTTTCATGGTGGTGAACCATCAAATCGGATTGACTGTAATGATAATGTAGCCTGCTCTTCTGCCAATGATTGGGGTGATCAAGTTGATGCCGTTGTTATGGTAAGCAGCGGGGGAGGTGTTTGTTCGGCTGCTATAGTAAATAATACTGCCTTTGACCTAGAGCCCTATATCATTTATGCAGCTCATTGTAATGGAGGAAGCAGTACCGTATATTTTAATTATCAGTCTAATACCTGTAGCGGTAATAATTCAGGAAATTATAATACAATGAGTGGTACACAAACTTTAGCAGTAGGTAATTTTAACAGTAATGATTACGCCTTAATTAAATTGTATAATGACATTCCCAGTTCTTATGGTGCTTATTATGCAGGTTGGAGTCGTTCAACTAGCAGCCCGGGGAATAATGTAGTAGGAATTCATCACGCGGATGGAGATATCAAAAAAATATCATATGACGCCTATGGCATGGGTAGTAGTGGAAATTGGTGGGATTTTGCTTTTAGCAGTGGCAGGGTTATTCCCGGTTCATCAGGTTCTCCATTTTTCGATAGTAATAAGAGAATAAGAGGCATGGCAAGCTATATATATACTGACTATTGTTCTCCTGCTCCTGATTGCTATTGTTCTCAAAGTTATTATCATGGATATGCAAAATTTTCAAGTGCATGGACTTATATAGATAATTATCTTGACCCTATCAATTCAAATGTTTATTCAATAGACGGAACAAGATATGGGAATCAGGTTATTTATGGCTGTACAAACTCCAGCGCCTGCAACTATGACCCGGAAGCAACTGATGATGACGGTAGCTGTGAATATGCTTCTGGGAGCTGTGATTGCAGTGGAAGCCCTACTGGAAGCCACTGTGATTGTAATTATAATGTAAATGATGAGTGTAATGTATGCGGTGGTGATGGTAGTTCCTGTAGTGGTTCAGTTATTCTCAGTTTCAGCAGTATCGATGGCAGTGCAGGAACAGCAGAGATTTACATGCAGAACGATGTAGCTATTGCAGGAATGCAATTTGTAATTAATGATTCTCCAAACTACCTTAACCTCATAGATGTTTCTGGAGGAACTGCCGAAAATTACAATTTCACACTTTCCAGCTCTGAAGATGGAACCATTTTAGGCTTTACCTTAACCGGTACAAATATCCCTGCTGGTTCGGGTGATCTTCTGGTTGCAACTTTTGATAATAATAATACTGATCAAATATTTGATCTATGCCTCAGCGATCCAGTCTTTTCAGATACCAATGCAAATGGTGTATCCGTTACTCTAGGTGACTGTGTGGAAATGGATTTTTCCAGCTCGCTCCTTGGTGACATAAATGATGATGGGGTCATAAATGTGCTGGATGTGGTGGTATTGGTAAATATTGTTCTGGGAATTGAAGATTTTAATCATGCTGGTGATATGAATAACGATGGACTTATTAATGTGCTGGATGTGGTGATATTGGTGAATCTGATTTTGGGCGGTTAAACCCTGATTCAGTTTAATATTTTCTTGAAAGCATCCATCAACTTTTGGATGCTTTTTTTTGGCATTCTTTCCCATGAGTCCAATACGCCAGATTTTGCCCGCTCATGGTTCCGGACCCATGAGTAAGGGTTTATTAATTAAATTAAATTTACATAATTATCTCATTTTAGTTCAGTTAATATTTCTTGTTTTATTTCATTTAGCCAGGAAACTTTTTTTCTACTTCGTGGCTTATTTTCACAATGGGTATTTTTCGGGCAACTATTACTGCGAGGACAAATTATTTGTGGATGGTTTTCCAGTCCATCCGCAACCCAGGATATATTTAATATTTTTGATACCAATTTAATGGGTTCCTGAATGGAAGTGGGTATGGGCGAACCTTGATCTGCACTGAAATAAAAGTCCCTGATTTCTTCACAGAGACCATTGCTATCCACTCCCTGTGCATTGAGGGCTGGAATAAGATCAATTCCTATGGAAACGACATGTGAGTTCTTTGCGGCATCTTTGATGCGCTGGGAAACACAGGAATATAAGCGCATATACTCACCGGAAATTAATAGTGATAGTTGATTCAGCGGTTTTTGCACCTGTGGTTTATCAAGCAGTCGAAATACAGCCCATTGCCGACAAGGATCAACCCCCATGCGCATATTTCCCCAGGGCATGGGGATGCCATTCCCCCTGTAAACCGCTCTTAGAAATCCCGGCTGAAAGGCATCAAAATAATGCCAATGTTTATAGGGAGAGACACAGGTCATTCGCCGCATATAGACACCGGCGGTAATATCAATTTTTTTAAATGCATTGATGTTATGGGCTTCCCGCGCCAAATAATGGCGGAAGGGTAAACGGGGACATAAAAGGGCACCGGCAAAAAAGCTGCACTCGAAATTCCGCCAGGCATACAGAATATCAGATTGGCTCACTTTATCATCGGTCTGACTATCTGGCTGAGGAGACCCACCCAACTCACCCCCGGTGGCATGGCTGGAAACCAACCCATCACCATTGTGCAAAACTTTATGCCCTAAATAAGCGGAAAGATCATATTTCATCCTCTGCGGTTCATGCTCCAATTGGCGATTTAAGACAACCGTATTGGGCGGTTCAAAAAATGACCTGAAAAGTGTGCGGATTTCATGGCCAGAATCATTTTCAGTAACAAAAGGAGGGCGATCAAAATATTTCACCTTTAATCCCACTTTTTTATATAATTCTAAAATATCCCTGATGCTGAGAGGAAATCGCTTCAACCCAATTTCTTCAGCAGCTCGTTCAATATCAGGGAATTGGTTTTGATGTTTCTCCTGATAGGAACGTATGAGGATATGGGCAAATTGTCTTCCGGTAGTACCGGTTTGAGATAATAATTCTGGAATTGATGTCTGTAATAGATTATCAGAAAAAAGGAATTTGGGTTCCAATGAAAAAATAGGCAGTCCACCCATTTTATTCTCATTTTTCACTACTTCATGAGAAAGATTATCATCCAAAAACCAATTAATATCCTTCTGAAATATTTCCGTAAACAGTTTTAGCAAATCTTCAGAGGGGACTCGTTTTCCTGTTTCAATGAGGGATAAATAAGATATGGATGGTGCGGTATGGGCATCAATTTGAATACAGCGAACTGATAGATCTTCTAATGTCAGTCCGCTTTGTTTACGCAAACCCCGGATTTTACTACCTAAAAAGTGTGCATTTCTGGCGAGTGTGGATTTAATTTTCATTATTTGTAAAATTTACATTGTAAAATTTCCGATGTAAAATTTAATTAGATTCTGATTTATGGTCATAGTATTATTTCTATTATAAATTTTGTAAAAATATGACGCTATTAAGGAACTTATTATGGAAACTACAGAAATAACTATGAACAATACCTTTGAAATAAAAGGAAAATTATCTGAGGGGTTCGATGAAATTTTAACCGATGAAGCTCTTGAGTTTGTATCTAAGCTCCACAGATATTTTAATCCAACCAGAATAAAATTATTGGAAAATCGGAAAAGCAGGCAACTTGAGCTCGATCGGGGAGTAAAACCCGATTTTCTATCTGAAACCGAGTTTATCCGAAAGGGGAACTGGAAAGTGGCTCCGATTCCTGCAGACCTTCAAGATAGACGAGTTGAAATAACTGGCCCTGTTGATCGAAAAATGATTATCAATGCATTAAACAGTGGGGTGAAAGTATTTATGGCAGACTTTGAAGATTCTAACTCCCCTACTTGGGAAAATGTCATTAATGGTCAAATCAATCTCAGGGATGCCATTAATAAAACCATATCGTTTACCAACACCAGTGGCAAACATTATACCTTACATGACGAAACAGCCACCCTGATGGTTCGACCCCGTGGATGGCATTTGGAGGAGAAACATCTAGAAATAGATGGCGAAAATATTTCAGCCAGCATTTTTGATTTTGGTCTGTATTTTTACCATAATGCAGCAAACCTCTTGAAAAAGGGTACGGGACCGTACTTTTATCTACCAAAGTTGGAGAGTCATTTAGAAGCACGGCTATGGAATGATATATTCAATATGGCACAGGATGAAATGGGAATACCACAAGGCACTATTAAAGCTACTGTGCTCCTCGAAACTATTTTGGCGGCCTTTGAAATGGATGAAATTCTCTACGAACTCAGAGAACACTCTGCTGGTCTTAATTGCGGCAGGTGGGATTATATTTTCAGCTTCATTAAAAAATTCCGTAACCACTCTGACTGTGTACTCCCTGACCGCTCAGAAATTACCATGGACAGACACTTCTTAAAATCCTATGTTAATTTACTGGTACAAACCTGCCATAAACGAGGCGCTCATGCAATAGGTGGAATGGCAGCCCAGATTCCCATCAAAAATGATGAGGATGCAAATGAAAAAGCCCTGGCAAAAGTTAAAGAAGATAAAGAACGAGAAGTACAGGCAGGGCATGATGGAACCTGGGTGGCTCATCCTGGACTTTCTTCCATTGCCCTTGAAGCATTTAATAAATTTATGTCCGGTCCTAATCAATTACACAATCTTCGAGAAGATGTGAATGTTACCGCCGGCGACTTGTTAAAGGTACCAACCGGTGCAATTACGGAGGCAGGCGTTCGAGCAAATATCCGGGTAGGAATACAATATTTGGAAGCATGGCTTCAGGGAAATGGATGCGTACCCCTGTATCACCTCATGGAAGATGCTGCTACTGCTGAGATTTCCAGAGCACAACTTTGGCAATGGATGAAGCATGAGTCAACCCTTAATAGTGGAGAAAAAATCACAGCAGAAATTTTTAACACTTGGCTTACTGAAGAATTAAATGTAATCAAAGGTGAGGTTGGAGATAATCGCTTTGAAAATGGAAAATTTATTGAAGCATCCTCTTTGTTTGGTGAAATGATACAGAAAAATGAATTTGATGAATTTTTAACCATACCCGCATACAAACAATTATAGAAAAGGAAAAGAAAATGAATAGAAATGAACAGATAAAACAACTTGAAAAAGATTGGAATGATAATCCTCGTTGGGCTGGTGTTGAACGTCCATATACAGCAGAGGAAGTAGTAAGCCTTCGCAGCTCCGTAAATGTTGAATATACCTTAGCCAAATTGGGCGCTGAAAAATTTTGGAATCATCTACAAAGTAATGTGCCTATTTGTGCCTTAGGTGCCGTAACAGGTAATCAGGCAGTGCAGGAAGTACAGGCAGGACTAAAAGCAATTTATTGCTCTGGCTGGCAGGTGGCAGGAGATAATAATTCTGCTGGAACTATGTACCCTGATCAAAGTCTTTATCCTGTGGATTCTGTGCCAAAATTGGTGGAAAAAATCAACAATGCACTCACTCGGACTGACGAAATTCATTGGCAGCTAGGTGATGATAGTATTGATTGGATTGTTCCTATAATTGCAGATGCTGAAGCTGGATTCGGCGGTAACCTGAATGCCTTTGAGCTCATGAAACACATGATAAAAGCTGGTGCATCGGTAGTGCATTATGAAGACCAATTATCCTCTGCAAAAAAATGTGGCCATTTAGGAGGTAAAGTATTGGTAACTACATCAGAAGCTGTAAATAAGCTGGTGGCTGCCAGACTTGCAGCAGATATAATGGGAACTTCCACCTTAATAATTGCCCGAACAGACGCCAATGCGGCTACCCTTCTCACTGCAGATGTAGATGAAAGGGATCGTAAATTTGTAACAGGCGAACGCTCACCAGAAGGTTTTCATTATGTAAATAATGGATTAGACCAGGCTATTGATCGTTGTCTCAGTTATGCTCCTTATTCTGATTTACTTTGGTGTGAAACCGCTAAACCAAATTTGGATGAGGCTCGCCGATTTGCAGATAGTATTCATGCTAAATATCCTAACCAAATACTTGCTTATAATTGTTCTCCATCCTTCAACTGGAAAGAAAATCTGGATGAAAATACCATGAAAGTTTTCAGAGAAGAATTGTATAAGATGGGCTATAAATATCAATTCATCACCTTGGCTGGATGGCATAGTCTGAATATGGGAATGTTTGAGCTCAGTAGGGCCTATAAGGAAGATGGTATGTGGGCTTACTCGCAACTGCAGCAAAAGGAGTTTGCCAATGAAAAATTTGGATTCCGGGCTGCTAAACACCAGGCATTTGTAGGTACCGGCTATTTCGATGCTGTTCAAAATACCATTGCACAAGGACAGGCTTCTACAACTGCAATGGTTGGCAGTACTGAAGAAGATCAGTTTTTAACAGCGTAAGTTCATAGTTGTTTCTCCATAAAACCCCTGCTAGGTTTATATCTAACAGGGGTTTTTATTTTTTGGTGCATAATTTATTTAATAGATTTTCCCTATGAGTAATTCAGGTAATATCAATATAGTTCACATTTTTACGGATGGTGCCTGCAAGGGTAATCCTGGGCCTGGTGGCTGGGGTGCTATCTTGAAATATGGTGATCATGAAAAAGAACTCAATGGCTACTCCCCTGAAACTACAAATAATATCATGGAATTGACAGCAGTTATTGAAGCGTTGAAGTCCCTTACCCGCCCCTGCAAAATAATTCTCACTACTGATTCTAATTATGTAAAAAATGGAATCACTGAATGGATTCATGGCTGGAAAAAGAAAGGTTGGAAAACCGCCAACAAAAAACCAGTTAAAAACAAAGAATACTGGCAACTCCTGGATGCTGAAGTCCAACGGCATCATATTGAATGGAAATGGGTAAAAGGACACAGCGGACACCCCGAAAATGAACGGGCGGATGAACTTGCAAATGAAGCGGTGGAAGCGAATAGTGAATAGTGATTTTTGAATATAAAATCAAGAACACCAAATCATGAACCAATCTACACTATGTTATTCATCCATCATAGTGAAACGTAGATGGATGATTGACAAGTGGTGTTTTGTGGTTTCGGTTTTTAGAATGCGGAATGTTATAGATGGAAGACTATAATTTATTTATTTCAAGCTCACTTTAAGTATTCCAGGTTTTCCAAATTAAATTTTTTGGGATTAATAGAAAAATCATCAAAATAGTTCGCGCTGACAGTATTGCTTTCCATAAGCATGGTGAGCTGATCTCGAGTGACAGGAAACCATTTGAATCTATCTAAAATTGATGCTGCTATTTTTATAACAACCACTGGTGCAGGTATTTTCCAGGTACGCTTCCCACTTGCCAGGGCAATTTTGTGAATAATCTCTTTCCACGTGAGCACTTCTGGTCCTCCCAGATCAAAAATGTTTTTTTCACAAATTTTTGAATTAATGGATTTTACAAAGAACTCTGCCACATTTTTTACATGAATAGGTGACATAGAAAACAATCCTGAATTAAAGGGTAAAAGCCCATTATAAAATAAGGGTGCTGGGAATGGCATGCTCAGCATATCATCCCGGATCTGGGTGCAAAACTCTGGTCTCCCTTCTCCACGAGGGTCACCAAATATGAGCGAAGGTCGAAAAATAGTCCAATTCAATCCTGATTTTGTCAGCGCTTCATCCGCCTGCCATTTGGTTGTCTGATATGCCGTTCCATCAGACCTTACACCATTGGCGCTCATAAGTATAAACCGCTTCACATCAATTTTCCGTGCTATCTCTATGCAACGCTTAAGACCATTAAGCTGTAATTCTTTAAAAGTTACACCCTTTTTGGGGAACTCACGTATAATACCAATGGTATAGATCACTACCTCCGTTCCCCGTATAGTTTCTATAATGGCATTTTTATCCTGGATATCTCCCCTGACCACTTCACAGGGTGAAATTATTTTTGACAAAGACCCACTTCGTACCAGTATTTTTGGAATAAAACCCTTACGTACAAGTTCCCTTACAATATAACTTCCAACAAAACCGGTACCACCAAAAAGGGCAACCTTCATATTTAAATGTATTTAGGTTTGTTTCCCATTAGAATATTATCTAAATATTTCTCCAATAGTTATTGTAATCTGCCCCCGGTAATTGGACGAATTTTAGAGTTAGGATTGTAAGATAATACAATTTCCATTCCTTTAATTTACGATTGATCAATTTGTTAAATTCAGAGTGATTATACCCACCTCTACAGCATCTCTTTTTATTCATCTAGATTCTTCATCTTCATCCGGCCTATATTCAAGTATATCTCCAGGTTGCCGTACCTGAATTCCTGTGCCATTGCTTTTTTGGGTACTTCTGCTTCCGCTTCTATTGCCCGGAATCTCATTTCTTCGATTCGGACTTTCATTTCCTGTTCAGCTAGATTGCATTTCCGTAAAGAACAGGATTGGATTCATCATTATAAGCAATTACTAAATCACTTATCTGCTTTGGATGAACTTCTGATTCATATCTGATTTGGGAAAGCATCCATATCTTATCATAGATATCAAATGGTCGCTTGTCTCGCATAAGGCTCCTTCTCTTGGCAAATCTCTTTCGTCCAAGAGAAATATCAATATCCAAATATATCTTGAGGTCAAAAAGATCCGCTAGTTGTGGTTTGTAAATAAATATGCCCTCCAAAATAACTATAGGGTATTTTTTTTTGATTCTGAAACGGCTCTGATTGCGTCACTATAGTTAATTATCAATTTGTAATACTTATTCAGATCTTCTTCATCCCATGAGTCAGATACAAATGCTTTGTAGGTCTCACTTTCAATAACTGGATTATTAAAAGTATCAATATCAAGATGATTATTTACAATTTTGTAATAAGAAAAATACTTGGACATTGCCTTGGCAAAAGTTGTTTTTCCTGAACAATCAATTCCATTGATTCCAACTACAAAGGGCCGGTTGATGGAATGATGCTGCTCGTATTTAGTTTTAATAAATGCCAGTATGTCTTGCACGATTACTCAAATGATTATTTATTAAAGTGGCGACTCATTTCTTGATATTTTGACTTCTGAATTTGAAGTCCTCTCTGTAAAGCTTTCATAATGCCGTAATACAACTGACTTATTGCGAGGATCCAAAGTAATGGAAGGAGTGCATGTAAAAGAAGTGCAGCTGATATAAGAAATACAAACACGCCTTCTTCAAATCGAAAGAATTTGCGTTGTTCTCTTAAAAACCAAAGTGAATTTTTTCTCAAACTGAAACTAGGCCCCGCTGAAAGTTCAACTTCGGTATTTGATACATTTACAAAATATTTAGGATCGTTCTCAACACGAATACTTAATGTTACATATTTGATGTAAGAACGTAACGTGTAAAAAAAAGTCGCTGTAAAACCTAGAAAAACAACCGTTATATTATTGGATTCTTCGAATGCTGTAAATGAAACTGCAGCAAAGAAAATGAATATCTTGATGAAATCAGCGATCTTATCGTAGAAGCCACCAGCTGGAGATGAAATTCCTCGATAGCGAGCCATTTGACCATCCATACAATCTAAAACATGACTGAGTTGAATTAGTATCGCAGCAGCTACAAAGTTTTGATATGAAAACGGTAAAATGTAAGCCGCTCCCAATAACGCAGATATAAAAGATAGGGTTGTCAACCGATTGGGATTTAAAATCGGCCAATCAACAACAATCATATTGAGTAATATACCTATAGGGGCTGTTACAAAAGATGACCACCACTCATCATCTTTATTTTTTGTTTTCCAAAGGCGCTGAAACTTTGTTTCATCAACGGATTTAGAATCGGTCATTTAATTATTAACTTGCAGACTGATATATTTTGTGTGGAATGGGCATATCTTGATTTGTTATCCAATTTTGCAGATAATTGTAATCTTGAAGGGTATCCACCTCGGACCAAAATGTGCCAGCTACATCGAAGTAATGGATCGGTATTTGCTTTTCTATAAATGAATACAAGACATCTTCCCACCAAATATTAGATTTTCCAGATGTAATCATTTCTTCTAAAGTTTTTTTAAACGTTTTTATAAAAGATTGATCAATTCGAACTATTCCAACATATTCACCATCTGTCTCCTGATTAGTTAAATGTTTTCCAAACCGACTAATTTGATTACCACTAAAACCAAAGCGATAGTCTGCTTTATCAATACGCGTACTATCAGCCAACATTACTACCGGATTTGTTTGGTTTATGGCATAATCAAGTATATCATGTTCATAGTAGAGATCTCCATTTAATAAAAGAACATCATCTTCTAATAAATCCCTGGCATACCAAAGAGACTTGATACTATTGGTTATATGAAAATCAGGATTTTCAAAGTAAGCAACATCATTATTGAGTTCATTGCGAATAAGGTCTGACTTATATCCAACAATGACCGTAATATCACTTATTCCTTTACTTACTAATAAATTAACTGAACGACGGATAAGTGTTGTGTTTCCTATGCTAATAAGACATTTTGGTTTATTTATATTTAGGGCATGCAACCGCTTCCCTATTCCTGCTGCCATAATTATAGCTTTCATTAATAGTTTTCCTTTTCCATTATTATATGATTTTTAGTTTGTTGATAGTTATTAAGTATGTCCTCAAGGGCATTAATTAAAAAATCGATATCGGTTTCATTCTGTTCACCTAAATGACTCACCCGAAACACTTTGTGTTTCAAATTGCCTCCGTTTGGAGCCACAAAACAATTATAATCGTCTGCCAGCCTCTTAACCAAATCAAACGCATCAATATCCTTAGGACAACTCATTGCTGTCAGAGCGTTTGAAGGATTGGTTGAAAAAAAGTTAAAAGGCAATCTCTTCATGCCTTTTCTAAAATATTCAGCTAATGTAGAATGGCGAGAAACAAAAAAGTCAATTCCCCGTAATCTGATCTCTCTGAGCCGTTCGTGCAACATCATATAATGGCCAATAACAGGCGTAAAAGGCATCTGTCCCCTGCTTTGGTTTGCAAGATATACTTTGATATCAAAGTAATAAGATTGGCAAGTTTTGGTTTCTAATCTCAACCTTGCTTTCTTGTTTAAAGCGAGAAAGGAAAGCCCGGGTGGAAGAGCTAATGCTTTCTGGGAACTAAGCAGTGACACATCGACATGCCATTCATCCATCATAAAAATATCTGCACAGATCGTGCTGATAGCATCAACAACAAAGAAAACACCATATTTTTGAGTGAGTTCCCCAATAGCTTTTGTGTCGTAAATCATCCCAGTCGATGTTTCGTGGGCATTGATTAGCAACGTTGAATATTCTTGACTTGATAATTTGTGATCGAGATCTTTGAGTGAAATTGGCTGACCGGGATTAAGATTTATTTGTTCAAATGGAATTGCATGCTGGATGCATATATCGACCCAGCGCTGACCGAAGGTTCCTCCATTTACAATCAAAACCTTGTCACTTTTATCGAGGAAGTTAAAAATTACAGCTTCCATCGCACCTGTCCCGGAAGCGGTAAAAATAACTACATTTCCCCGAGTACCGAATATGTATTTTAAATCTTTAATAATCTCAAAGGTGATCTGTGAGAATTGTTCTGTTCGATTATAAGGAAGCTGTGACGCACCAATTGCAAGCATTCGAGTGGACATGGTTACTGGTCCGGGAGTAAATAATCTGATTTTATTATTCATTTTGTGGTTTTATTCTCTCACTATTAATTTTTCTACTATTGAAAATCAGCTTAATATGCCGTATCTTATTATACTTATTATAATTGCTGTCTTGGTTCAAGAATACATCGCAGCTATTTCCTGTTTTCAGGGTTCAATTATTACATTTTGGGCAACCAATGAATTCAGCCTTTCAGGCATCCACTTCATCCTTGTCATGTCCAATAGAGGGTGGAGTTCCATCCTGCCTACGGTCTCGCGTCTGGCCGTTCTATAATACCCACATCAAACAAGAAACGCTCAATCACATCGGCAATTTCTGCATAGAATGAATGGTAGTATTTCCCATCCTTAAATTTTCCGCCATTTGGATCAAATATACCCTGCAATTCTTCCAGTACAAACCTAGGATCATCAGAGCGCTGGAATACGGCTGATATAAGGCGGGTAAGCATCACATATTCAGGTGCGCGGGTTAAATCTTTTGAATTGATAAATATCTCCATGGGACGGATTCCTGAATTATCCTTTACATAGCTGAGGATGATAAAAACTGAACATTTTACAAATAAACTTTTTAATTTATATACTTTAGCATCTAAAACTTCGGGGCGATGTATTCTTGATATGGAGCTTATAGATATTGATTGATCTTTCTTTTTGACTTCTGTTCTTTGGTCTTCGGTGGATTCTAAAATCAATGTACCATCTTTAATTTTTATCATATTTCAATTTTATCGAATGCTAGATTGGTTAAAACCTCATCCAATTCCACATCGTTGTTTTTTAAGTAATTATAAACCGTTGGAGGTATACCATCGGGTGGTTTAGTTATATCTTCTCTACTTGAGGTTAGAAGAGCATGAATATCAAGTAGATTCTCTTATATAAACTAATACAATCCAAGTAATTTATTGTCATATAGAAAGGAACCCTGCCACAAAGCTCACCTGTTTACCTTTCCAGGCTCCTCTTTCAAACTAAAAAGCCTTTAATTAAAGGGCTTTTGGGCTCGTGTTACCATTAGATTGCTCCGGTAGTAAGACTCGAACTTACGACACGCGGATTAACAGTCCATTTGCCACCCCTCGAGAAACTATAATAGTTACCCTTTAGCGGTTACCCTATCACACATTTTAGGGGGGCATAGGCGTATGACATTTGGAGTGATTTGGGTATCGGCTCACCCCACAAAGTTTATTTAGGAAGTGCTATTAATCTATCTATCTTTTGAAATAATGTTCTCTTCAACAAATAAATAGCATCTAATTTACCATACTTTATCTAATATATGCAACTGGTTCTTCACACCCAACAATAAGTAATAATATAATTAGCCTGCGAATCATAGGGGGTTAGTTAAAAGCATAACTCATCGTAAGATTAGCACCTTGATAGGTTGGTTGGAGTTTAAATCCTAAGGTTTGAGGTTCTTCATTATAATAGATTGATTTAAAGAGTTTATTATTATATTTTTTTACTTCTACATAAACATCAAATACTTTTAATAGATGAATTATAGAAGCACCTACAAAACAAGCTTTTGTGAAACTTGTCATTTCTAAATGGTTAGTCTTATTTGGTGGATTATTAGGGTTGGGTGAATCAAAAAAGGTCTGTTGACCAAACATAAGAACCTGAAAACCATAGGGAAGTATCCCAAAGGTAAATAATCCAAATTCTGTTATTTCAAATACTAATCCCTTTTTCCATTTATCAACATAAAGATGCCCTGCAAATGGTAAGAAAGTGGAATAAGCTACTCCAAGCAATGGATTTTTCTTCTGTTTTTTATAGATATTAAGTTTGTTATTAAAAATAAGTTTTTCGCTGTGAGACATTATATTTGTGTCTATTTTATCTATTGGGGTATAAAATTTATCCTCCTTCATTTCCCAAGAAATAATTCCATTTAAGTCCGTGATTTGTTTTATTTGTGCTAAAGGATAAACTTCCCAATTTGAGCCATCTTTTGTAATATTTATTTCATCATTTATGATTTTATAATCAATGATATAGAAGGCTGTCTTACCTCCTGTTTCTAAAATATATTTGTAATTATTTTCTTTAGTTTTAGTGCTATCTACAATTCCATATACACACCCAACAATAAGTAATAATATAATTAGCCTGCGAATCATAGGGGTTAGTTAGTGATTACCTTTATATCATTCATATTAATATGATAGCTTTGTAAGGGGTAATGTTATTACAGGAATTAAAGATAAACTATGCAGTTTGCTTTGTAATTCATAATCATATGTTAGATTAGATATGAACCATACATAAACTTTTAATCTATAGTCGGAAGATTCCTCTTTAAAAATTTTACCAATACCAATACCAACTGGCGGGAAAAAAGTAGATCTATCAGGGCAATCATCATAGAGAGGTTCTCCACAGGGTAGAAGTGGTACTGGGCTAAAAGGTTCATAATCAACATAAGTTATTTGTAAATCCAAATATTTTTTTACTAATTTGTTATGAAATGATTGTGTTATACCAAAACTAAGTGCTGATATTACATACTTTTGGTAGCCAATGTCCAAAGGTATTCCAAATCCTAAAGAAATTTGGAAACCATAGAATAAACCCTCATTAAAGGTATAGCCAAATTGGATACCAGGTGATAGATAAGGAATAAATTTATACCTATCGTTTATTGCGCCAAACACACACCCAACAATAAGTAATGCTATAATTAGTAGTTTTTTCATTTATTCAATCATTTTTTGTTTCAACTGGCTTTTTCTCAATCACAGTAACTTCTTTTGGAGTCTTAATAATTATCTCTGCAACACCCTTATAATCCCTGATTTTACCCTCTACGCATATTTCTTTATCTCTGTAGAAATCTTCAGGCTTAAACTTAAAGTATTTCCTATCTGAATCCCAAACCATTACTGTAAATATCTGATCAGGATAAGGCTTGTCAAGATTAATAAAGGTGGGTTTTCCTTTGTTTTCATCAGCATAGTAAGTGCTGGCGACCTGACCACAAACTTTTTCATATTTTCCAACATGCTTAGAATCTTGAGCTGGGGTTATTGTTGCTTTCTCTTCAGCAGTAATTAAATTGAAAAGAGCTATAAGTATTGGATATGTGATTAATTTCTTCATTTATATCTCCTTATATGGTTAGCCGGCGAATCATAGTAATTTCTTCATTTTAGTCCTTGATTAGATATGTAAACTTAATATGGTTTGCCGATAAATAAAAAAGCCCCACAAATGCAGGGCTAATAGTTGGGAGGGTTTCCAGTCCGTTACAAACGTTAACTTATTAGGGACAAACCCTCACCGATACCAAGCAGTAGATGGTATATTGCTTGGTAAATCTATTTAATAAACATCAATTTCTGAGAACTTACAAACTCGCCTGCTACCATCTTAACGAAATACACACCGCTAGTATAGAAGTTAGCATCCCAAACGATGGAATGATAACCAGCATCCATATTGGCATCTATCAGCGTAGATACCTTTCTACCTTGTATATTATAAATAGAAAGGGCTACCTCACTCTTAGTAGGTATCGTAAAACTTAGAGTGGTTACGGGGTTAAATGGATTAGGATAAGCTCTTTCTAAAGTATGCTCATCAGGAATAATAGTAATTGCTACATCTAATAATACTCCATTTGTTGTACCAAGGATCATCTCTTCAATTTCAAATTTACCCGTAGTGGTAAATAACTTACTAGCACCTTCCACCACTATAATGATTTTTGTTTCATTTCCTGAGGTATTATAATCACCAATAAATGATTCCTCATTTAATACAATGGAAAAATCATGTTCATGACTTAAAATAAGTTCAAAACCAATAAGTCCCTGTTTATCAGTAATATACCCAAGGGAATTCGAACGTTGAAGAAGTTCTAATGAAGATGGGGCAGCTTTTAATATCTCATCAGTCCTAGCTAAATCACCATATAAAATAGTCTCAACAGCCACAATAATATCTAGAACATTTACTATGCTGTCACTATTCATATCTCCAACAATCAACCCGCAACTATCCAATGAATAGTCATCAACAATCACATGATTTACCATCATTACAATATCATTAATATTTAATTGAGAATCAACATTAATATCTCCACTACCAGCTACATTGCTGCCAAAACAAACACCACAATCATCTTGATCACTATCTGCCGCATGACCGGAATCACCACCAGAACAGATACCGCATTCATCATCTGTTGCAGTGCCATTCCATGCACCTGCACAATCCTGTTGTGCCAGAGTGGTCATTTCAGCATCAAGGTACCATGGAGCATAATCTACATCCCCAACAATATCATCACTCGGATCATCAGCTGAACCCCACCAGTTTGGTGAAGCGTCTACGGATGTTGTGGTCTGGTTCTCCATTCCGTCACCTTCACTACCGGAGATGGAATTGTCTTCAAACACATTGCCTGTACCAGCATCGCTTTCGATAAATATACCATCGCCCTGAGTGATCTCAGATTCTTCCCCCGAATCCAGGGTCAAATTCAGTGTTCCGGAGATGATATTTGAACCTACAAGATTATCATGAGATTCGGAATCAAGACGAATACCTGCAAACCTAGCATCTGTAATACTATTTCCACTAACCTCATTGCCATAGGCAAGACCTGCGCTCCATGAGGATGATGTTAGACGTATCCCAACGCCACCACCGTTGTTGATAGTATTGTCTTTTATATTGTTGTCATAACCACCATCCACTTTGATTGCAGCTTGTCCACCATCTAATTCTCCACTACCGTTGTTTATCGTATTTGCTTCAATACTATTGCTGTGGCATCCGCCTTCAGGTGCATGACTGGCACCATCGTAACCTCCAGCACCGAACAAAATAATTCCCCGAACATTATCCGTTACTATGTTGTTGGATATGACGTTGTTATAAGTGCTATGACCTTCAAGCATAATGCCAAAGGCTTCATCCTGGAGATGTTGGCCTGTGACAGTGTTATATGAGATGTTGCTGTCGCGTATATATTTTTTGAGATGGATACCACCCTGACTAGCGTTGTTAGCCGTGTTGTTCTCAATAGTGTTGTTTTTAACTTCACCTACGGAAAACTTGTAGTACACGCCATCACCTGTATCCTTCTTGGTACCACCAACATAGATTCCGTTCTTATAGTTGCCTGAGGAAGTATTGTTATTGACGGTGAAGTCACCATAAGAGAAGGAAAGACTAATTCCATTGCCGCGGTTATTGGTTGTAACACTGCCCGTAACTGATATATCCTTACAGTGCCACCGTGGACTCTGTATTGGTCTGTTGAAATAAATCCCGTGAGCTGTACTGTTATCCACCTTTACATTTGTTACTGTATTATCATAGGCTGCATCGAATTCTAGACCGCTAACATCACCCAAACCATCACCATCACCATCTCGCCAGCCGTTATCTCCACTTGCCCAGAGGGCGTTCAGTCCAGCGTTCTTTACAGTTAGATCCTTTATCGTAACACCAGTAACTCTGTCAGCATTTTCCCCATCTGGAGACCCATGACCTGTTACCAATACTCCAGCAACACAGTGACCAGCAGATGTGCCATAATGCACATACGGTGCTAAACCGTCAAGATCAATAATTGTCTGATCAATGCCGGCACCCTGAATAGTAAGATTATCCTTCTGTATAAGTATGTACTCTGCATAGGTTCCAGCAGGCACAGTAATGACATCACCCGGAGATGCTGCATCAATAGCACCCTGTATTGTTCCAGGGCCACCGCAAATACCAAAAGCATCATATCCTTCGTCACAATCTTGAGCATATACACTACTTATAGTAAATAGCACAAAGATGCTAAATATAATTAAAAATTTAAATTTTTGGATTAAAGCGTGAAGTGTAAACATGTGTGAAACTCCTTTTACTTTTATATGTGATTGCAGATCTTTATTCTACAATATTTATGAACCAAATCATCTAAGCAGACAATTTGATCTAATGCAATAGTAATGATCTAATTCAATAGTATCATCACTTCTTTATTAACATTGCTTGGAGATAATTATTAATGAGGGAAGAGACCTGTTTAAGGCATTATAATAGCAACTAAGTAACAACTTAATTACTGTCAATTTATATACAAATGAAAATGAAATGGATTTCCCCCCCCCTCATTTATATTTTTTACTTTCAGGCTGATATTCTCCATAAAATCAGCACAAAAACAAAATATATTCATCTTAGTAAAAAATAAGTTGAATTATTTTATGATGTAAGTTACAAAATAATATTATTAATTATCAAGAACATAATCTCGACGCGACAAATTTTGTGATCTATGTCACAAAAGTCACAAAATTTGGATAGAGGATATTTTTGAGAATTATTGAGTAAGAATTGGTGCTAACAAAAAACCCTCGAAATTATCGAGGATCATTCAGTGCTAGAAGAAGCAACAGACAATAGAGGTTTCAAGCTGTTACATAAGAATGAACGTTGGATTATTTACTACTATAACTGGGTTAGGAAGGAAGAATTGGAGAGGTGGGTTTAATTTTTAAGACAGCGGACAAAAGCAGATAGATTATTGGGGGGAAACATTGCTTGCAACAGGCCCTCTATCAGTTTCTCCAATCTCATATTCAACTTCTTGTTTTTCAGATACGGATTTGACTCCTATATT
>ERZ813253.300-NODE-300-length-18798-cov-5.020942_pt1 | contig 18798 bp, 22 predicted proteins | sample MGYA00520893_ERZ813253 | MGnify/ENA primary metagenome ERZ813253 (study PRJEB31669, sample SAMD00080414) | marine metagenome | biome: oceanic hadal pelagic zone biome; feature: marine hadalpelagic zone; material: sea water | place: Pacific Ocean:Izu-Bonin Trench...
ATAAAAGCGTTAAAGTAGTCAATAACAGTTGTTACTTGGGTTTGTTGCAGCATTACTTCCGATAACCAGACGTGGTAAATGTTGCTCGGTCTTGATTGCCAAGGAAGGTTTTTTCTGCCGCTTTTCTCAAACCAGGCGAGCAAGTCTTTGGAGAGCGCGCTCACCCTTTTAAGTTAAGAGGGTCTTTCGGGTTAATGCCGTTCATAAACGGTTTATCAATATCTTCATGGGTGACTTGATAAACACAACCAATCCAGTTGTTGATAATGGCTGTTGTGCTATCATGCCAAGTGTTGTCCAGCGTTTCGGCAATGAGAGACTCGGGAAAATCTTTGATACTCATATCGCCTGAGGCCAGCTTGGCTTGATATTCATTCAAAATGGCTTGGTTTTGCTCGCTCAAATAGTTGTCTGGCATTGGCGGATAATCATCTCGCTTGCCATTGAGGTACAGTATGACTTCGCGTTTGTATTCTTTTAGCAAGCTAACAGTGTCGTATTCAGGGTGGCCTTGGAAAAACACAAGTCTAAAGAGATCTGGGCTGACTGCCAAGTGTACACCTTCAGCGCTTTTTGCCAATACTTGCACGCCGGCTTTTTCGAATTGCGCCTCAGAAACCTCGTTAAAGCGTGAATGCGGAATATCAAAACGAGTATTGACACCACTGACTAGTGGGTGATGTCTGTCGACAAGGTGATGGGGAAACACCCCCCAACACTTTTCACCAATCGGTTGGCGTGTCTGACCGTACCTAAAGTCCATCACCGCATGGGTTGCCAAACAAGAGCACAAGGTTGAGGTAACGTTCTCATAAGACCATTCAACCACTTCCTTAAGTTGCTTATAAAACGGTGCAAGCTGAAGAGTTGGATGAGATACATTGGCGCCGGTAATAATGAGCGCATCAAGACCATTGGCCTTGATTTCATCAAACGTTTTGTAATATTTGTTTAGGTGTTCTGCCGCAGCCTCACCCCTCTCGACGCTTGAAAGGGAAAAAGGATGCATGTAGAATTGGGCAATTTCGTTTGAGTGGCCAATGAGGCGAAAAAACTGACGCTCGGTTGCCTCAAGTGCCGCGTCCGGCATCATGTTCAAAAGACCAATATGCAATTCACGAATAACTTGGTTGTTGGCTCTGTCCTTGGACAGAATCGTCTCGCCTTGGTCTTTTAGGCGTTGGAATGATGGCAGGCCAGAGTGGTCAATTAATGGCATATTAGTCTAGCACCTCGTCAATTAGATTAAGCACATCGCCAGCTGTTTTGCATCGATAGAGATCGTCGCTATTGATGGTGTAGCCGTATTGATCAGCAATTGCTTGGTATTTTGGCAGGCGGCTGGCCATCAATTTTGGAAACACCCAGCGAACAAAATCGTCTGGGCTGATTTGCGCCACATAACCAAGTCTGTTTTCGTCAAGATATGTATTTAGCGCTGAATGTAAAAATTCGGTTTGGTAATACAGCGGCTTAGGGTGTTGCTGTGCTCGCTCAATTAACTTTTTTTCATTGGCACTTGATGTTTTAATATAAAGAATCAACGTGTGCTTCGACAATGTTTTATAAACACCGTCATCACCCAGCTCGCATAAACTACCACCAGCATCATTGATAAAGTGCTCATGGCCTTGGTTTAGGGCTCGCTCAATAAACTTTGGCACGTCACTCATTGCACTGATCTCGGCTTCGCAGAAGAGAGACTGTCTGCGAATAAACTCATCAATTGGTAGACCGCCCTCTTCGGGGTTTCCCACCTTACCAAGAAAGGCTGAGATTGGCCCAAGGTTGTCAAAGGTTACTTGTGAATTAACACTGATTGAGTGATTATTTAGCAGTGTTTGCAGCCAAGGGTCTTTTTCCATCTTGAGTGCAATATTATCGACAATCTCATCTTTTAGGTGCGTTGCGCCAATATGATAATCGCCCGAAAAATGAAACCAGTTGCCGGCTTGTCCAAGCAGTTTTGCTAGGTGTGTTTTGCCAACGCCCGACATCCCAAGAAGGGTGATGCGTTTATTTGCTAGCGCTCTAAATTGGGCTTTGTTGAGCTTCATAAGAGGCCGTCTTGTTTGAACATGGAGCGAATACCACGGACTGCTTGGTGCGTTCTTAGTTCTTTCTCAATTAGGCAGGCGCGCACATAATCATCACCATAATCGCCAAAGTCAATACCTGATGAAACAACAACTTTTGCTTGTTTAAGAAGCGCTTTACAAAACTCTAATGAGCCCATATATCGATAAAATTCGGGAATTTTTGCCCAAACAAACATCGTTGCTTTGGGCGGTGTTATATCCCAGCCGATATTTTTTATGCCTGCGCAGAGCACGCCACGACAATGTTGGTACATGTCACGAATCTCAGACACATAAGTTTGGTCGCCCTCCAGTGCCTCAATAGCTGCCACCTGAATTGGGGTGAAGATGCGGTAGTCCAGACAAGATTTTATTTTTGCAAGCGCGCTAATGAGCATTGCGCTGCCAACCATAAAGCCAACACGCCAATCTGGCATGTTGTAGCTTTTTGATAGTGAGAAGAATTCGACAGCAACGTCTTTTGCACCCTGTACCTTAAAAATGCTTGGCGCTTTGTAGCCGTCATAGACAATATCAGCATAAGCCAGATCTTGAATTACCCAAATTTCGTGCTCTTTGGCGACCTTAATAACACGCTCAAAAAATTCTAACTCGACACATTCTGAAGTTGGGTTAGAGGGGTAGTTTATAACCAGCGTTTTAGGCTTTGGCCAAGTGTCTTTAATGGCTTTTTCAAGTTCTAAGAAAAAGTTATAGCCGGGCTCACAAGGCACACAACGAATGTCCGCCCCAGCAATAATAAAACCGTAGGGGTGGATTGGGTAAGCCAGGCTTGGCATAAGTACCGTGTCGTCTTTACCGGCCATAGCTTGGGTTAAGTTGGCAAGGCCTTCTTTGGAGCCTGGGGTGACAATTGCCTCGGTCTCGGGAGTAAGAGCAACATCATAGTGCTCTTTATACCAATTGCTAATGGCGCGCCTTAAGCGTGGAGTGCCACGAGACATTGAATAGCGGTGAGTGCTGCTCCGTTGAGCAACTTCAACTAATTTATCGACAATGTGTTTTGGCGTTGGCTGATCTGGGCTCCCCGTGCCAAAATCAATAATATCTTCACCTTTTCCCCTAGCTTTGGCATTGAGTTCGTTGGTAATCGCGCATACGTAGGTAGGTAGGCGTTTAGTTCGCGGAAAGTCTTCGTTCATACGGTCTTGTCTAAATAATACAGGTCATCAAGTTGAAAGTGTTACATGATATGAGCCGAACTTTCTAATGTTGAGCACACCACTTTCAAGCAATAAATATTGCCCTTTTATTCCGTTCAAAACACTTGATATTACAGGCGTCTTGTCAAAGCTTAAGGAGCTAATCTTGCTGGGGTATTGTAGCACAGGGTAGTCAATATTGACGACATCGTCACCAAGGTGTGTGGCACCTAGTTCGTCGATCAGTTTTGGTATTTCAGCTAACAAGGTATTTTTTGACTCAACCAAATCAATAACATCGGTTTCATTTTTCAGCATTTTACGCCAATTCGTTTTATCGCCGACATGGGCCTTCAGTGCAACCTCTACGCGGCCTGATTCTAATCGAGTGTTAACCTCAAGTATAGGTATGGCAGCTATTGCACCTTGGTCGATCCAGCGGCTAGGAGTATTAGTCTTTCGGGTGATGCCGACTTTCAAGCCCGATGAGTTGGCAAGATAGACAATATGCGGCGCAAAACAATGCGCTTCACCCCATTCTGGCTCGCGACAAGTGCCAAGGTGGTAGTGGCAAGACTCTGGCCTCATAATACATAGGTCGCATCTTGCTAGAGATATCGCACAAGGAAAACAAAAGCCTTGGGAGTAGCTTTTGGGTGTTTTTCTGCCGCAGTTAGAGCACTGTATCGTTTGATTAAAGGTGAGCTCGATGTGGCGTCCAACAAGTGCATTCATCTCAACAATCTGATTGTCAAAGGCAAGTTGATATTGTGCTGCATCACCCAAAAGCGACGTCTGCATTTTTTCTATGTGGCCACTTAGGTGCATAAAATAGACTTAACCTCCTGATACTTTGACGCGGTTTTTTGCAGGATCTCATCGGGTAGAGTTGGTGCTGGCGGTCTTTTATTCCAGTCAAGCGTCTCTAGATAATCCCTGATGATTTGCTTATCGTAACTTTTTGGGTTGTGACCAAGCTGATAACTATCTTTTGCCCAAAATCTTGATGAATCAGGTGTCAGCACTTCGTCCATTAACGTCAGTTGGCCCGACTCATTTAAGCCAAATTCAAATTTGGTGTCAGCAATAATAATGCCACGAGTAAGCGCATGCTCTGCGGCTAATTGATAAATACTTAAACTAACCTCTTTCACTCGATTGGCCAGTTCCGATCCGAGTATGTTTTCGGTTTCCTCAAAGGAGATGTTGACATCGTGCTCTCCAACAGCGGATTTAGAAGATGGCGTATAAAGAGGTGATGCCAGTTGTTGGGCCAGTTGTAAATCGCCTGGTAACTTAATATTGCAAACCGAGCTAGTGGCTTGGTATTCTTTCCAGCCAGAGCCGATTAAATAGCCCCTGACAACCGCTTCCACCGCTATTGGGCGCAATTTTTTAACGACAATGGCGCGACCTTCAAGTTGTGTAGCCTCTTCTTTGGAAAGCACATCCTCGAGGGCAATATTCGTCAAGTGATTGGGGATAATACACTCAGTTTTGTCGAACCAATAATTTGCAATCGACGTTAAGACCTTGCCTTTTTGTGGAATCGGTTGGTCAAAAACAACATCAAAAGCAGACAGGCGGTCGGTGGTGACCATGAGCATTGTAGCCTCATCGATAGCAAAAATATCTCTAACTTTTCCGCGGTGCAAGAGTGGCAGGTCAATCGAAGCTTGAAGAAGTACTTGCATAATGATTCATGTGAAACATAAAGCTTTTATTTTAATCGAAAGCAGCTTTAATGTCGCTCCGTTCACGGCGCAGACCGTATAAATTGTGGCGTTATTTTAAGCCCAGTTTTGAGAGCAGGCTTTTGGCTTTGCTTTTAAAACCACTGAGAGCGCTGGTTGGAATGCTGAGCTGCTTTGGTAGTTGTATTTTTTCGGCATCCTGATGAATGCCGTTGATACGAATTTCGTAATGAAGGTGTGGGCCGGTTGCGAGTCCGGTGCTGCCTACGTAGCCTACCAGTTGGCCTTTTTTAATTTTTTGACCGGTTTTTAAGCCCGAAGCGAACTTGGATAGGTGGGCGTAAAGCGTTACAATTTCGGTACCATGACTCAGGTACACCACGTTGCCATAGCCATGATCAACAGCGACACGCTTAACCGCGCCTTTGGCGGTGGAATAGACTGGTTTGCCTTTAGGTGCGGCAAAATCCGTACCTTTATGTGAGCGGTATTTTTTTAGCACGGGATGGTAGCGACTTTTGGTAAATCCAGAGCTGATGCGATCGTAATTTTTCAGTGGTGAAAACTCAAACATGTCGTTTAGTGTTTTACCGTTAACATCGTAGTATTGCTTGCCGTTGGCCGCAGTAGTGTGGGCAAAAAGCGCAATGGTTTTGCGCGCGCCAACATAGATCATTGCGCTTGGCGTTTTGTCGCCGCTCCAAGCTAAAATGAATTTATCGCCTTTTTGCAAGTCACGACTAAAATCTACTGCCCAAATGAAATTTTTAATGATGAGGCTAATAACGTCTGATTCAATACCGGCTTTTTTGCCGTCATAATTAAGCGACTTAGTAATGACGATTGTAGAGTGCGTTAGCGGCTCTGTGGGCTGAATGTTGACGCTGATAAAGCGGAAGCCTTGTTTGCTATAGGTGATTAGCAGTGGGTTGGCATTGAGTGGCTGAAAGACAATTTTTTTCAAGCCGTGGTTGACGTCAAGGGTAATTTTGAATTTGTCGCCAGGGGCAATACGGGCCAAGCGAGCGGCGCGCTCATCCGCCTTCATCATTTTATTCAGAAGCTCGCCTTTAAGTCCTGTCTCAAAGAAGAACTTGTAAAAAACATCGCCACGAGACACCTCAAAATGAAACTCATGTTTGCCATCGGCGTGGCTTGGCAAAGCGTACAATGCACTGAGGCTGGCCAAAAAGACCAACAGCATAGTGCGCAAAGTATTTCTGTTTATTTTAAGCACAAGTTGTTTCGATGATGGATCTGGCCACCTGTCTTGAAAGCAGGTCATTTTCCATAACATCGTCAAGCGTGTCAAGCGAGACAACTGGTACCGCTTCTAGCGTTTTTTCAATGGCATTGCTAATCCCTAAAAAACCGATCTTGTTTTTTAAGAAAGCATCAACCGCTATTTCGTTGGCGGCATTTAGTGTGCCTGCGGCACTTTTCCCCGCCTTTATCGCCTCGTAAGCGAGACGCAAACAGGAAAATACCTCTAAGTTTGGCGGATAAAATTCCAGTGACTTTTGTTGCGTGAGGTCAAGCGTGCCTACACCAGAGCTATGTCTTTCAGGGTATGAAAGCGCGAACGATATCGCTGTACGCATGTCAGGTAAGCCTAGTTGTGAGAGCACACTACCATCATCAAAATAAGTGAAAGAATGAATGATGCTTTGCGGGTGAACCACAATGTCTATATTTTCGTGCGAGAGGTCGAATAAAAAATGCGCCTCAATCACTTCAAGCCCCTTGTTCATCATTGTTGCAGAGTCGACTGAAATTTTTCGACCCATGGACCAGTTAGGGTGGGCGCATGCTTCGTCCGGTGTAACGTTTGCCAGCTTTGTTAGTGGTACGCCTAAGAAGGGCCCGCCAGAGGCGGTGAGCTGGACCTTACTAAGCCCTTTAGTGCTGCCTTGTAAGCACTGAAAAACTGCACTATGTTCAGAATCAACAGGAATGAGCTCGGCGCCAGAACGTTTGACCGCGTCTATGAGCAAGTTGCCCGCTAACACTAAAGACTCTTTGTTGGCCAGCATAATTCGTTTGCCGGCGCGAGCGGCAGCGAGAGTGGAGGCTAAGCCAGCAGCGCCAACAATGGCAGCCATTAGGTAGTCGGTTTGCTCGTGAGCGGCTAATTCCACCAATGTGGATTCGCCACTTAAAACAATCGTCTCAGAGCTTAAGGCGTTTTGTAATTGCTCGGCGGCGTAGGCGTCGACCATTACCGCGTAGTGTGGCTTGTAGGTGTGACAAAGTTCCAGCATTTTTTGCCAATTTGTATTGGCGCTTAATGCGAAAATACAATATTTATCAGGATGGAGGTCAATGACACTCAGCGTGTTAAGGCCGATTGAGCCGGTAGCGCCTAGAATAGTAATGTTTTTCATGTTAGCAGCTCGTAGGCCAGATAAAAGATAGGTGTAGCAGCAGTTAAGCTGTCGATTCTGTCGAAAATGCCACCGTGTCCCGGCAGCAAATTGCCACTGTCTTTAACATTTGAAACTCGCTTATAAAGGCTTTCAAAAAGGTCGCCAATGACAGAGGCGATGGCCACTAACAAAGCTAAAGCGCCGAAAATCAAATACTGCTCGCTAGTTGCATTTTCAATTTGTAAACTAACATAGAGCGCCATCACACCAATCGCTGTAACAATGCCACCGATAGCACCCTCGACGGTTTTCCCCGGACTAACCCGCGGACACAACTTGTGTTTACCTATGACCCCTCCAATAAAATAAGCGCCGCTGTCTGCCGACCAGACGAGCACCAACAACAGAAGCACCAGCTCGCTGCTTTTATTTTGCATTGCTACGAGCGCTGCGAGCATTGGAGCAAAAATGAAAAATCCGTTTACCAGACGAACGGTCCAACTCGAATACCAGCAACATGAGTATTTTGGGTAAAGCATAATCCACAAAATATTGAATAACCACCATATTGCCGAGACGACTAGTAAAGGCATTAATAACGCATCACAAAAAGCGACAGAAAGCGCTATTGTAGCAACCACTGCGCTATAGAGTATTTTTAAAGCCACCCTCTTAATTTGGATGAGTTGTGAATACTCCCAAATGCTGAGTGCCACAATCAGAGCCAAGGAAAAGCTGAACAAGTTGTTGTTGAGTTTTAGTGTGCCAAGCACAACCAGAGGCACCAACACAGCCGCTGTTGCAAAGCGTTTAATTGGCATTAGTTTCATCCTTTCATGCACCAAAGCGACGATCACGACAATGAAAGTTCAGAATCACCTCGTCAAGTTCATCTGGGCCAAAGTCTGGCCATAGGGTTTTGGTAAAAAACAGTTCGCTATAAGCAATATCCCAAAGCAGAAAATTGCTAACCCTAACTTCGCCACTGGTGCGAATCAACAAGTCAACCTTTGGCAATTCGGCAAGCGCAGTGTATTTACCAAATGTCTCGACATCGATGTCATTTGTTTTAAGATTGCCTTCGACGCTTTGGATGGCAATTTTTTTGGCCGCTTGGGCAATGTCCCATTGGCCGCTGTAATTGGCGGCAATGACAAGATTTAGGCCGTCATTCTGGCTTAGAAGCTGTTCTGCATTACTAGCGAGCGCTCGAATTTCTGGGGTGAAAACAGACATCTCGCCAATAATTTTTAAGTGGATATTGTTGGTGTTGAGTTTTTTTGTTTCTTGCTTAAGCACTGTGAGAAAGAGTTTGAATAGCAAATTCACCTCTTCTGATGGGCGCCTCATGTTTTCACTGCTAAAGGCAAACAGAGTTAGACTGTCAACGCCGATTTTAGCGCAATGTTTAACAATTTTGCGCACCGTTTGCACGCCTTTTTGGTGGCCGTGCGCTATTGGTAAGTGCTTTGCTTTTGCCCAGCGGCCGTTGCCGTCCATAATGATGGCAATGTGCTTTGGCGCTGAATTGGTATTCAAAGGCGCCTGGTCTGCTGGGTTCATGATGCGCAATTATACCTATTAGGTAGGTTTGGCTACGACGCCATGCCGTTTTCTCGCCTCCGTGGGTATAATGTCGCCCCATGAGTTTAGCAAAGCGCATTATCCCTTGTTTAGATGTTCGTGATGGCCGTGTCGTCAAAGGTGTGCAGTTCGTTGACATCAAAGATGCGGGCGACCCTATTGAGGTTGCCAAGCGTTACGATGGTGAGGGTGCAGACGAGATTACCTTTTTAGATATTACTGCCACGCGCGAAGGCCGTGATACAACGGTTCATATGGTTGAGAAAATTGCTGAACAGGTTTTCATTCCGCTGACTGTAGGCGGCGGTATACGCAAAGCCGAAGATGTTCGCACAATGCTAAATGCTGGCGCTGATAAGGTTGCCGTTAATTCTGCGGCTATATTTAATCCAGGACTTATTAACGCGTTAAGCGAACGATTTGGCTCGCAATGTATCGTTATAGCTATTGATGCTAAGCGCGTGTCGGGCAACTCACCGAAATGGGAAATTTTTACCCACGGCGGACGTAAACCAACAGGAATTGATGCCGTTGAGTGGGCTGTTAAAATGACCGAGGGTGATTGTGGCGCAGGCGAGGTGCTGTTAACCTCAATGGACAGAGACGGCACCAAAGACGGTTTTGACTTGTTGTTGACACGTGCTATTTCAGACGCCGTTGATGTACCGGTTATCGCCTCAGGCGGTGTTGGCAATCTAGAGCACCTTGCAGAAGGGATTTTAAAGGGTGGCGCAGACGCGGTTTTGGCGGCAAGTATTTTTCATTTTGGCGAATATACGGTTGCTGAGGCCAAACAAGCAATGCGCGACAAAGGGATAGAGGTTAGGCTCTAAGCGTTTGAGTTTTAAGCCTATTCAGCGTATCATATCGCTCTTTTTATGCGAAGGCTTCAAAGAAAAAAATGACAGCAAAAAAAGAATTATGGGTGTTGTTGGCGATGTTTGTATTGCCTATTGTGCTCGGCACCTTGGCCTATTATTACGTTGTTGACGAGGGTGTTGACAGCACCGTTAATTATGGTGAACTTGTACAGCCAATCATTATAACCGAACAAAGCGATATCGATCTAGAGGGTGAAAACACCTTACAAGGTCTGTGGACTTTTGCTTATGTTGCCCAGAGTTGTGATGCCGCCTGTAACACAAGTATTAAAAATATCAAAAAAATTCGCATCTTAATGAATGCCGATATGCGCCGCGTACAAAGAATTGCTATTATTGCGGACAAGTCTGGACCCAGCGAGATCGACGAAGGATTGATTAACGCAACGATTACCAGCGACGTTGTAAAAGCTAGATTACAAGTCTACCCACAAAGATCGATTTTCTTAATTGACCCGCTTGGCAATATTATGCTTTACTATCAGCCTGAGAGCCTTGATATCAAGCGCGTTATTAAAGACTTAAAGCGTTTATTTAAATACTCAAGAATAGGATAAGCTCATGCCATCTTTAAGCGACCTACTGGGATTGTGTAAATTAAAAGTTGTTGCTTTAATTCTGTTAACGGCGGTTGTCGGCATGTTGCTTGCCGTGCCTTATTTACCGAGCTTAACACTGGTTATTATTGCTTCGGCTGGTATTGGCCTGTCGGCTGCCTCGGCCGCAGTATTTAATCATATCGTTGACGAGAAAATCGATCTGCAGATGTCTCGCACCAACCAGAGACCACTACCACAAGGCAAAGTGACACGCACCCAAGCGTTAATTTGGGCAATATTTTTAGGCGTTGTTGGCCTTGGCTTATTGCTTGTATATGTCAACCTATTGACAGCCGTACTGACTTTTATCTCGCTCATCGGCTACGCGGTTATTTACACCATGTACCTTAAGCGTGCCACGCCGCAAAATATTGTCATTGGTGGCGCTGCGGGCGCTGCACCACCGGTTTTGGGCTGGACAGCAGTAGCAGGATCGGCCGGCATCGAGTATGCCTTGTTATTGTTTTTGATTGTCTTTATTTGGACGCCACCACACTTTTGGGCGCTGGCGATTCACCGAGTTGAAGAGTATAAAAAAGTGGGTGTGCCAATGCTACCGGTAACCCACGGCCTTGAGTACACTAGGACGCAAATATTGCTTTACACAGCCTTGCTTTTTGTGGTGACACTATTGCCCTATTTAACCGGTATGAGCGGCATTATTTACTTGGCTTCAGCTGTGGTATTAGGGCTTATCTTTTTGGGCTACGCTATCAAGATTTGTCGTGAGCCAGAAAACCCTAAAATTGCTTTTAGCACCTTTAAGTATTCGGTTAATTACTTAATGATTTTGTTTGTGGCATTATTGGTTGATCACTACTTGCTTTTTAGCTTCTAATAGAGCCTCTTAGATGAGAGATATTCTTCAGGTATTTAAAGCGGTGGCGTCAGCCATGGTGGGTGTGGGCAAGAAAGACAGCCTAGCCAAAGACTTTGAAAAAACAGAAAAGCAAGGCCCTTGGGCTTACATTATCGTCGCCTTAATTATGGTGGCAATTTTCATCGGCGTTATTATCACCGCTGTCCGTTTCGCTCTATCGTAGCGTTGTTATAATCTCGTCGAGTGCCTTTGCCATTGCGTCGGGCTCGTGCGGACTAGAAAGGATTGCGGTAAGTGCCAACGCCGGATTAAGTAATAGGTAGCTGGTGGTATGGTCTACATCGTAATGCTTATGCTTTTTCTTAGAGATCTCATCGTGTGAATGCGATTTAGCTTTTTTCTGCGCGGCAACAACTTGATGGTAAACCCCCAGCGTTCTGCTTATCGTTCTAAGTTCATTCTCAAAAGCACTTAGCCCAACAAAGTCACCATTAAAGCTTTTGGAAAAGGCACTCATTTTGCCAATATCTCTTTTTGGGTCGACAGATACAAAAACAACTTGCAAATCGTTCTTTTGGGCCATTTTATGTAGAGTTTGACTAATTTTTCCTAAATCCATCGGACAAACGTCAGGGCAAGAGGCGTAGCCAAAATACATCAACACCCATTTATCACCCGACACTTCTGAGAGGTGGATAGTGCTTGAACTGTCGTCAACAAAATTAAGCACGTTTGAAACTGCTTTTGCCTCAAGGTAAAGAGAGGCTGTTGGCGCGACAGATCGCTTTAGTTCTTCAAAGTTTTTAGGGCCATTAAAAAAACAGATGGCAAGCGCAATGGCAGCGAGCGCAACAAGCGCTACAAATATCTTGGTGATTTTAAGCATAAGTTTTTTGTTCGATGGCTAGCTAATTGTCTTTCTAAAGACTTTGTGCGTAAGTGCCACAAGACTTAGGAGCAAGCCAAGCGCAACAGCATTGTGCAACACCGCAATAACAATTGGCAGCGATAAAACCACGTTCAGTATGCCTAGCGTCACTTGTAGAGTCAGCAGTACCATCAACAGCATTAGGCTTGTTTTTAACCTTGGGTAATTCTTTAGACTCATAATAAGAATCGCGATGGATGTAGTTACAACCAGCGCCCCTATTCTGTGTAGCATTTGAATCGCACTTCTAGAGTCGTGGTCGAGTACGCCAAACTCATAGTCAATACCCAGTGGCCCCCAAAAGAACGCGTCCGCAAAATTCATGCTCGCCGGCCACCATTCGCCTAAACAAGTTGGAAAGAACTCGCCACATGAGAGAGCAGCATAATTAGTGCTTGTCCAGCCGCCAAGAAAAACCTGCAGAGATAACAGGACAACCGTAATTATCAAAACTAGCTTGTGCCGTTTTAAAATATGCTGATGGTATCGACTCGGAGGTTGTTGGTTAAGCAGTAGCCAAAGCAACAAACAGGTTGTCGAAAATCCGCCTATGAGGTGCATTGAGACAATGCCAGGGTGTACCAGCTCTGTCACTGTCCACATTCCGAGAGCCCCCTGAAAAATAACCAACAGGACTAAAAACGCCGGCAAGCCCGCCGACTGTGGTCTTGGTGATTTACGAAAAGCGGCAAAAAAGAACAGCACAACGATAAGCAAGCCCAGGGTGGATGCGGCGTAGCGGTGTACCATTTCTTTCCAACCTTTGGCGGCTTCGACTGGGCGCTCATAGCCCTCAATGGTTGTTCCGTCAACCACGTCTGGAACGATCAACTGGCCATAACAGCCTGGCCAATCAGGGCAGCCTAGACCTGCATCGGCAAGCCGTGTGTATGCACCAAGAACAACAACAATAAGCGCTAAAACGAGAGCAATTGATAAGGTTTTTATATACATGGCTGGATTAGGTTTTACAATTACAAAATATTTTAATGTAGCAAGGCTAGCATGCAAAGGATAATTACTAAAATCAATTTATGGAGAACGGGCCTTATAAAAAAATAAGTGACCCGTATGGTTTGTTCCGTTGTTGATGAAAACACTTCACTCAGTATTGAGATAAAAAGCGAATTAAGGCTTGGTTAAATAGCAATAAACAGGTATCATTTAACACATTTTTTGATTGAAACAGCAAGCAAGATTATTTTTGGAGGATCTATGAAAAGATTATTGACGCTGACAAGTGCATTGGTTGCACTGGCGAGTTCTAAGGCTGCGATGGCAGAGTACGGACTAAACATGACGCAGGGCATTACCGAAGTAAGTAAGGATATTTACGACTTACACATGATGGTATTTTGGGTGTGTGTTGTCATCGGCATCGTTGTCTTTGGTGCCATGTTTTATGCAATCATTGCCCATAGAAAGTCTAAGGGCCACAAAGCGGCGCATTTTCATGAAAGCACAACGGTTGAGTTTATTTGGACCGGTATTCCAATCCTAATCCTGATTGCAATGGCAATCCCGGCTTCTAAGACGTTGATTGACATTGAGGTACTTGACAAGGCCGATATGACTATCAAGGTGACAGGTCACCAGTGGAAATGGCAATACGATTATCCTGAAGAGGGTATTGGCTTTATTTCAAATCTATCACAATCATCAAAAGACGTTATGGATGACCGTGAAAAAGGCTCAGCAGCCAAGCGCGAAGCGCTTGATGCATCGGGCGACACTTACTTGCTATCGGTTGACAATCGCTTAGTGATCCCTGTGGACACAACGGTTCGTTTTCTAATTACATCTAATGACGTAATTCACAGCTGGTGGGTTCCAGCGTTTGCAGTTAAGCAAGACGCCAACCCAGGCTTCATCAACGATGCATGGGCGAGACCTACAGAAATTGGCACTTACAGAGGCCAATGTGCTGAGCTTTGTGGTAAAGAGCATGGCTTTATGCCAATCGTGATTGATGTTGTCTCTAAGGCAGATTACGCAGTTTGGGTTGCTGAGCAACAAGGCGCAGCTGCTGCTGCAGCCGTGGCTGCAACACGACAATGGTCTGAAGACGATCTGATGGCACAAGGTGAGACTTTGTACAACACAAATTGTGCTGGTTGTCATATGACTGACGGCACGGGCGGTTATGGTCCGGCAATCAAAGGATCGGACATTGCCAATGACGATGCAGCTGACCACTTAAATATTGTAATCAACGGTAAAAACGGCATGCCATCGTTCAAGATGTTGGGCGACTCTGATCTAGCCGCTGTGATTACTTACGAAAGAAGAGCTTTTGGCAACACAGGCTCGGTTGTTCAACCATCAGATGTTACATCTGCACGCTAATCTAAGGAGAAACATATGAGTTATACTGCAGCACACGACGATCATCACGGCCCTGAAAAAGGCCTGTTAAGATGGGTTAAGACAACGAATCATAAGGACATTGGCACACTTTACCTGTGGTTCGCTTTTACGATGCTACTAATTGGTGGTGCGTTTGCGATGGGCATTCGTGCTGAGCTTTTACAGCCAGGCCTACAATTAATGGACCCACAGTTCTTTAATCAGCTGACTACTATGCACGGTTTAATCATGGTATTTGGTGCGATTATGCCAGCCTTCGTTGGCTTGGGTAACTGGCTAATTCCTATGATGATTGGTGCGCCTGATATGGCCCTACCACGTATGAACAACTGGAGTTTCTGGATTCTACCATTTGCTGGTGGAATTCTACTTAGCACGTTCTTTATGGACGGCGGCGCGCCGGCATTTGGTTGGACGTTCTACGCGCCGTTGTCTACAACGTTTGCACCAGATTCGACTGACTTCTTCATTTTCGCGATTCACTTATTAGGCTTCTCATCAATCATGGGCGCGATTAATATTATCGCTACAGTGCTTAATATGCGTGCGCCAGAAATGAGAATGATGGACATGCCTCTTTTTGTGTGGACTTGGTTGATTACTTCATTCCTTCTTATTGGTGCGATGCCAGTATTGGCAGGCGCGGTAACAATGATGCTAACAGACCGTAACTTCGGCACTGCGTTCTTCGACGCAACCGGCGGTGGCGACCCTGTGATGTTCCAGCATATCTTCTGGTTCTTTGGTCACCCCGAAGTGTATATTATGATTCTGCCAGCTTTCGGTGTGGTTTCACACATCATTCCAACCTTTGCGCGTAAGCCACTATTTGGTTATTCGTCAATGGTATACGCAACAGCATCAATTGCTTTCTTGTCATACATCGTGTGGGCACACCACATGTTCTTAACAGGCATGCCGGTGGCTGGTGAGTTGTACTTTATGTATGCAACCATGTTAATTGCCGTACCAACAGGTGTTAAGGTGTTTAACTGGGTAGCAACGATGTGGAAAGGCTCATTGACGTTTGAAACGCCAATGCTTTGGGCGATTTCATTCGTATTCTTGTTCACCATTGGTGGTTTCTCAGGATTGATGCTAGGTATCGCGCCTGCGGACATTCAGTACCACGACACATATTTCGTTGTAGCGCACTTTCACTACGTACTAGTAACGGGCGCTTTGTGGGGCATCATTGCGGCCACATTCTATTGGTTGCCAAAATGGTGTGGCAAGATGTACAACGAGAAATTAGCAAAAGTTCACTTCTGGTGGGCGATGATTTCTGTCAACGTATTGTTCTTCCCACAACACTTCTTGGGTCTTGCAGGCATGCCTCGTCGTATTCCTGACTACTCATTACAGTTTGCGGACTTTAACTTTATCTCATCAATCGGCGGATTTAGCTTTGGCCTATCGTTCGTTTTGTTAACCTACATTGTGGTTGACTGTATCCGCAATGGCAAGCCGGCTGATGCTCGCCCTTGGTACAGCGCAAAAGGCCTTGAGTGGACATTAAGCTCGCCTGCGCCTTACCACAGCTTTAACACGCCACCATCTCGTGCAACGATTCTTGAAGAGTCGCAGCACAGTTAATGGCCGGTAGAAAAAATAACGGCGTCGCCCTGACCGCAATGTTGGTCGGCATTGTTGTCATAGGAATATATGCAGCGACCATTATGCTTAATGCTTAGTAGTTGAAATGGAAAGAAGAAAGATAACAAAAGGGTTTTGGATCAAGCTGATTGCAGCGCCCATTTTGATGTTCGGTTTTGCTTTTGCCATGGTGCCTCTTTATGATATCTTGTGCGAGATCACAGGGTTTAACGGCACAACAGGTACGGTAGACAGCGAACAGCAATATGAGGTTGATGAAAATCGCTTGGTGGAGGTAAGTTTTTTTGCATCGACCATGCCGGGGTTCCCGGTACAGTTTGGACCAAAGGTAACATCGATGGACGTTGTTCCTGGCAAGTTTTATACAACAAGTTATATTGCCAAAAACAACACCGATTTTGAAGTTATCGGTCAAGCGGTACCCAGTGTTGCACCTACGGATGCTGCACTTTACTTTAAGAAATTAGAGTGTTTTTGTTTTACTAGACAGGTGTTCAAGCCACATGAAGAGGTCGAGATGACGCTTCGCTTTGTGATTGAACCAGAGATGGATATGAACATACAAGACGTAAGTTTGTCCTACAATTTTTTTAAGTTAGATAGTTAAAGAGAGGAAAGAAAAATGAGCGAACAAGAATATTACATACCTCATGGCACCTACTGGCCAATTATCGGTTCAATCGGTGTGACAACGTTATTTGTCGGTTTTGCCAATCAAATGCATGGCGTTGAGTGGGGAGGTTCAGTCATGGGCCTAGGCATGGCAATTGTTGTCTTTATGCTATTCGGTTGGTTGGGTACGGTGGTTAACGAGAGTGTTAATGGCATGTATAACAAGCAGGTGGGTAAATCGTTCCGTTGGGGTATGAGTTGGTTTATTTTCTCTGAGGTTATGTTCTTCGCAGCCTTCTTTGGCGCGTTGTTCTACGCAAGAATCCTAAGCGTTCCATGGTTGGGTGGCGCAGATAACAACATGTTCAGTGGTGCAACCGAAGCTCTTGAAACATCAAAGTATATTTGGGAAGGCTTTCAAGCCACTTGGCCTTTAATTAACACGCCGGGCGCAATTGGCCAATCCGGTGTTGAGTTCTCTTCTGGCTTCGCTCTTGTTGACACTTGGGGCTTGCCAGCGCTTAACACAGGCTTGTTATTGACTTCAGGTGTAACACTTACCTACGCTCACCATGCACTTCGTAAAGGTCACCGTAATTCATTGGTGTTCTGGATGATCGCCACGATCATCTTAGGTGTTGCATTCCTTGGTTTCCAAATCGCTGAGTACGGCCATGCATATCATGAAGGCTTGAAGCTAACTTCTGGCATCTACGGCTCAACATTCTATCTATTGACCGGTTTCCACGGTTTCCACGTAACGATTGGTGTCATTATGTTGACGGTGATTCTTTACAGAATCCAAAAAGGCCACTTCGATTCTGACAACCACTTCGCTTTTGAAGGTGTTGCTTGGTACTGGCACTTTGTAGACGTGGTATGGTTAGGCCTATTCATTTTTGTTTACTGGCTATAATATTTAAAAGTGGATCAAAGAAAGGCCCCTTTATGGGGTCTTTTTTAATTTAATTGAGGGAATTATGGGTTATTTAGTTATTGCAATTATTGTTGTTATTTTATTCAGTCTTGGCTCTGCGCTAATCGGCATGGTAAAGGGTGGTAAAGAGGGCTCAGATAAAATGTTTAAATCTCTAAGATTGCGCATCAGTCTTTCGGTGTTCTTGTTTGTTCTTCTAATGTTTTCTGGCTACATGGGATGGATTGAGCCAAATACAACCATGTTGCCAACGCAGTAATGAGGCTCAAGTTTCTTCTGCCTGCAACTCTGATTATCATCATGGTTGCGTTTTTAACCTCCCTAGGTTTTTGGCAGCTTGATCGTGCAGACGAGAAGCGCAACATAGAGAGGGCAATTGAGGTCGCAAATTCTGGCGCTGTTGAGTTGATTAACTCACTTGATGGGCTTGAGGAAAAAGAGTATTACCATCTGCGGTTAAACGGTCACTATGTGTCAGGAAAACAATTTATCTACGACAATCAAATTGTTCAGCAGACTTCCGGTTATTACGTTTTAACGCCTTTTGTTATTGGCAACTCAAACAAAGCAATCCTAATCAACCGTGGCTTTATGCCGTGGCGTGGACAGCGCGATAAGCTTGCCGATATAGAAGTCGCAAGCAGTAACACCAAAATCAAAATACAAGTATCAATACCAGTGAAGCGTATGGAGCTTGGCGAGAGCGAAATAGGCAGTGAATTTCCAATATTATTACAGTCTCTCGACTTGGCGGAAATGAGCGGTCTTTCAGGGCTAACTTTTGCCCCTGTGCTTGGTTTATTAAGCCCCGATAGTGATAGCGGCTTCGTCAGACAATGGAAGCCTTATACGGGCAGTATTGGCAAGCATATTGGCTATGCAATACAGTGGTTTTTAATGGCATTGGTTTTGGCGGGCATTGGCATTCGACTGGGTTTAAGGCATCGAAAAGGCTGATTGTTTTACAGGAAAAAATATTGCTGATAAAAAACCCTTTGGGGTATAATTTCGCGTTCAAGCCGACATAGCACAGCTGGTAGTGCAACTGATTTGTAATCAGTAGGTCCGCGGTTCAAATCCGTGTGTCGGCACCATACTCAATAAATTAAGACGTCTCAGGGTGTCTTTTTTTATGTCTGAAACACTTTGTTG
>ERZ813253.301-NODE-301-length-18765-cov-7.275781_pt1 | contig 18765 bp, 23 predicted proteins | sample MGYA00520893_ERZ813253 | MGnify/ENA primary metagenome ERZ813253 (study PRJEB31669, sample SAMD00080414) | marine metagenome | biome: oceanic hadal pelagic zone biome; feature: marine hadalpelagic zone; material: sea water | place: Pacific Ocean:Izu-Bonin Trench...
GGGCACACAGCGGGGGGCCTTGCGCGTTGGCTCGCGGTGGGGGTCGGAGGGGTCGCTTCGGACGGGTATAACGGTTTGATCAGGAAGGGCGCGCCGCATGGATATAGAAATTGAACGGTCTGCGATGGTCTCGGGGAGATTTCCGATACCGGCCATGGCAACGGGCGCGAAAGTCTTGAATGCCCGTACCTCGTTATCGTCGCCATCGCACCGAAGCATAACACCACCCCGACGATGGCCTGCATTGATGGCGCCCCGCAGTTCGTCGCTGTGCTTAAGAAATGTATCAAACTCGTCAACTAGAAGTGTTGGCTTGTGGGCATCTACAATTCGGAACAAGACGGCTGTGGTGAGGTTTTCGGTTCGGATGCTTCGTGGTGTCAGGCATTCAAGAACGTCGAGAACCACGGTTTTCCCGCACTGTTTTTCCGGCGCCGTTATCGCGAGCCTGGGCGTGAAATAGAACGCCTCGAAGGCATGAGCATGAACGGCCCACAACGCCAGCACCTCTGCGCCGCCATCGGGTAGCACGAGATACCGACGAACGCGCATGACGATCTCATCGAGCAAGGCGTCACCGTCCACCGGATCTGGCCATGGCTCAGGATCATCAAGGCCGAGTGGTTGACCTTGTCTTTCTGTGTTGCCGTCGTCATCACGGCGGGCGTTTGCGACCTCGCTGTCCAGCACCGAAGCCCGCACGTCAAACCGATCCGCCACCTCTTTGCGGCATTGTTCGTAATCAAGAATCGGTAAGCGAGCGAGGCGTTCAACTTCTTTTTCGAGGCTATTCTCGAAATTCTGATCATCGGCACTGTCATGCAGCATGTCGCACCACCTTCCGAACGACAACGCGAGGCTCCCAGCGTCGTAATGATGCAATCAATTTCCGTTGAAGTGGGGCGCTGCTGCACTCAACGTCGCCGACACCATAGAAAAGATCGTTTAAGGGCCAGTCCCATTTAACGACGCAAGCGCCCTTGCGGCCGGCGATCAACCAATCTTGTGGGGTTGAGTACAGTCTGATTGGGTCGCCGTAGTAGGCGGCCATGGCAAGGTTGCGGGTTCCGAGAAGTGGTGTCTCATCTCCATTTCTCAGCCACCAGATTCCAGGATTATCTGGATGCCATGCGACAAAATCTACAAGCTCATCATTCCGGTCATAGATGCGGGCGATAGCCGCTGGCTCGCCTTCTGGATCGAATTTGAACAGGCCACTGGATTGGGGCACGATGCAGAGCACGCTGACCAGGTTCATGGCGCACACCTGTTTTCATTATCTGGGGGTCGTGGGTTCGAATCCCGCCGGGCGCACCATCTTGTCTTTACATTGCATATACAGATACGTATATACAATGTCATCACGCAGATTATGAGACGGCCATGGCAAATACGGAACCGCATGAAGATAAAGTTTCGCGGGGAGAGACCATAAATCTCCGCGCCTCCGCCGAACAGAAGGCGCTGATCGACCGCGCCGCCGCGAGGCTGGGCAAGTCGCGAACCGAATTCATGCTGGATGCCGCCCGCAAGGCAGCGGTGAATACCCTGCTGGATCAACGGATGTTCCTGCTGGACGACGCGGCTTACGAAAAATTCACCGCCTGTCTCGATGCCCCGGCTCGGCCGACAAAGGCGCTTGGGAAACTGCTCACCACGCCGGCGCCTTGGGACTAGATCAATATCCGAAAGGATTGAACCACAAGAATTCAATCCCTTCGGATAAATTCGATCTGACTTTTAAGATACTCTTGTGATCCTCCGGCCGCCGCGACCCTTATCGGCAGACCACGATCTGTCTCGGTTCGATTGCGGCCAGCCCCTGCTCGATGACTGGCTGAAGGAAAGAGCCGTCAAAAACCAGACCACCGGCGCCTCGCGAACCTATGTGGTTTGCCAGGGCGATAGGGTCGTTGCGTTCTATAGTCTCGCCACGGGCTCGGTCGACCATGGATCGGCGCCCGGCAGGGTACGGCGCAACATGCCCGACCCGATCCCCGTCATGATCATCGCCCGCCTTGCCGTGGATAGCGGCTGGCAGGGCCAAGGGGTGGCGAAAGGCATGCTCAAGGACGCCATCGTACGAACCCTGGAAGCCGCCGAAATCGCCGGCATCCGCGCCCTCCTCGTCCACGCCCTGGATGAAGCCGCCGCCGGTTTTTACAGAAGCAACGACTTCCTCACCACCCCCAACGATCCGCTGATCTTGGTGTTGCCGCTGGCGGATGCCCGGCGGGCGCTCCCCTAATCCTCCAGCCCCACGAGCGCGGCAGCGAAGAGTTGTGCCTCGATGGGACGCAGTTCGTTTTGGCCGTGCGTCGTAGATTGAGTCGATTGCCTCATACTCTGCGTTGTTTACCAAATCCAGCATGTCAGAACATGTCGGGGACGTTTCTATGATTAGGTTCGCTTGCGCCAACTGGCATGGTTAGCCAGGGCGACTGCATGCTTCTTTTGTTCGTCGCGACGCTCGGCACTGTCGGGAACGTTCAGTTCAATGTCAGCATGATAAGGATTGAGCAGCATCGGCGTCGCCTTCACTGTTCGCTCATCTTTAGATGCATCCTCGACTGTTACAACGGCCCAGCCGTGGAAGTCATCACCACGCAATCCAGCGGTTTGATCCGCAATCGCGATCATGGTTTCATCTGAAGCATAATCCAATCTATCAACCGACAGTGATTCCGCTTCGATGGTCTCCAGAAATGCTCGATGATCGATGGTTCCCTTTGCTGCACGCCGAGCCCTCCTCCCTGAAAAAACACCGCGACCAAGGTTTTCTGCTGATTGCAGCGATGGGAGATCGACACTATCTGGCATTCACCACTTTTCGCAGTTTGAGCAACTGCTCCTTCACGAATGCATCTGGCATGTCTGACGAATCGTCGTAGCGCGCGCGACGGTTTTTACCATCGATTGATGAGAAGCAAGCACCCCCACCCACCGAGTCGCTGAGCAAGAGGACAGTGCCCCCGCCTCTTTCCTTACGGAAGAAGATCGCAATTTCTTGATCTTCGGTTGGATATACGCTTGGTTGTAGTGACTCAAATTCAGAAAGTGATTCTAGGATTTGCTTAGCCTTGTCTTTGGCAATTTGTGCGCATGGTTGCATTCCATCTTCCGCTGATTCAGCGTCAGCTTCCTTCAGATCGCCGAGTGCATAACTTAACCACGATGAAATGCTCCCCTGCTTTCGCCGTTGGCGCATGCCAGTGTAGCCAAAGACGGGAGACCCGGGAAGCTCAAGAAGGGGCGCGCTACTAGCCGCGCCGATACCCGGAGTAATTGCGCACATTTGAGTTTGAAAAGGTTGCCCCCATGAGTTAGGCGTCGATGTAACCTTTTCACCACCTCCGTAACGAAATTCAGCGGTCAGAGGAAGTGGTAGATCGGACTTAAACTCGCGCTGAAGTAAGTCAGGCATCTTAACTGGAATTCTTCACTTCAGCGGGACCGTAAAGATCTTCGTAGCTGGTAATTAGCGTTTGAAGTGCAGCAACCATATCCTTTGCCAATTTGTAATCGAGATAAATTGCTGTGTGAAAATGGCCAACGACCTGCTCTCCGCCAGGCGACACTTTACTGTTCCCGAACGCCAAGCGGAGTTCGTATTGCGATCCATAGACATGGTACAAGTTCGCATATTTTTCTTCTATATCATCCGCATATGCGAGTTCAAGATACTGATCTGAAAGCGGTTTTTCTTCAGGCATGTTTCTCCCTTCAATCGGCATCGTAGATCGGACCGCTATAGCGCTATGTTACCACCCGTCAGTGCTCTGGTCTATCTCGTGCGTGCTAACTCTTAATCAAGGGGTCGTGGGTTCGAATCCCGCCGGGCGCACCAGCCGCCACCCTAATCCTCCAGCCCCATGAGCGCGGCCGCGAAGGGTTTCGCCTCGAAGGGGCGCAGGTCGTCGATGGTTTCGCCGACGCCGACGGCGATCACGGGCAAGGTGAATTTTTGCGCCAGGGCGACCAGGACGCCGCCCCGCGCCGTGCCGTCGAGCTTGGTGACGGCGAGGCAACTGACCGCGATCAGGCGCTGGAAGGTCTCGACCTGGGCGTGGGCGTTCTGGCCGACCGTGGCGTCGAGCACCAGCAGGCAGTCATGGGGCGCGTTCTCATCGAGCTTCTTGAGAACCCGCGATATCTTTTCCAGCTCGGCCATGAGCTCGGCCTTGTTGTGCAGCCGCCCGGCGGTGTCGATGAGCAGCACGTCCGCGCCCGCCTCGCGCGCCCGGGTGAGGGCATCGTAGGCGAGGCCGGCGGCGTCGGCGCCGGGCTTGGCTGCGACCACCGCGCAGCCGCTGCGCTCGCCCCAGACCTCAAGCTGCTCGATGGCGGCGGCGCGGAAGGTGTCGCAGGCGGCGAGCATGACCTCGTGGCCCTCATCGCGCCATTGCTTGGCGAGCTTGCCGATGGTCGTCGTCTTGCCGGTGCCGTTGACGCCGACCACCAGCACCACATGGGGCGAATGTGCCGGATCGAGCGCCAGGGGCCGCGCCACGGGCTCGAGGATGTCGGCGATCTGGTCGGCCAGGGCCCGGCGTACTTGCTCGGGGCTGATGTCCTTGTCGAAGCGGTCGCGGGCAAGCTCGGCGGTCAGCGACGCGGCGCATCCGACGCCCAGGTCGGCGGTGATGAGAAGCTCCTCGAGCTCTTCGAGGGCGGCGGCGTCCAGGCGGCGCTTGGTGAAGATTCCGCCGATGCCGTCGGCGAGCTTCGACGACGACCGCGAGAGCCCCGCCTTGAGCCGGGAAAACCAGCCGCCTTCAGTCTTCACACCGCTCTGGGGCATTAAATTATGGGCGTCGCAATGAGGGCGCCATCGACCACCGCCACCGCCGTCGCCGAGACCAGGGCGCCGGGTGCGTATTCGCCGCCATCGAGACGGACCTCGGCGTAATGCTGGCTGCGGCCAGCGCGGTCCCGCTCGATCAGCACCTCCAGGGTCTCGCCCAGGCGATCCTTGAGATAGCGCCCCCGAGACTGCTCCCCGGCCTCGCGCAGGCGGGCGGCGCGGGCCTTGCGCACCGGCTTGGGAACCTGGGGCATGCGCGCCGCCGGGGTGCCCGCCCGAGCCGAGAAGGGAAAGACATGGAGGAAGGCGAGAGCGGCCTCATGGATCAGATCGAGGCTGCGCTCGAACATCGCCTCGCTCTCGGTGGGAAAGCCGGCGATCAGGTCGGCGCCGAGGGCGATGTCGGGCCGCAAGCGCCGCACGCGCGCACAGAAGGCCAGGGCATCGGCCCGGCTATGACGGCGCTTCATGCGCTTGAGCACCATATCGTCGCCCGCCTGGAGGCTGAGATGCAGATGGGGCATGAGCCGGGGTTCATGGGCGATCAAATCCATCAGAGGATCATCGATCTCGGCCACGTCGATCGACGACAGGCGCAAGCGGGCAAGGTCCGGCACAGCGTCCAGCAGGGCGCGCGCCATGCTGCCGAGGCTCTCGCCGTCGGCGTCGTATGACGTCAGATCGACCCCGGTGAGGACGATTTCCTGATAGCCGGCCTCGACCAAAGTCCGGGTCTGCTCGACGATTTGGGCGAGCGGCTGGCTGCGGCTGTTGCCCCGGCCGAACGGAATGATGCAGAAGGTGCAGCGGTGATCGCAGCCGTTCTGCACCTGGACGAAGGCGCGGGCCCGGCCCTCGAAGCCGGCGACCAGATGGGGCACCGTCGCTTGCGCGGTCATGATGTCGCCGACCCGGATGCGCTCAGTGCCGGCGAAGGCGCCCTCTTTGTCAATGAAAGCATCGGGCGCCAGCTTCTCGCCGTTGCCGAGCAATAGATCGACCTCGGGCATGGCGGCGTAGCGTTGCGGGTCTATCTGGGCGGCGCAGCCGGTGACGATGATGCGGGCATCGGGAGATTTGCGCCGGGCGCGGCGGATCGCCTGGCGCACCTGGCGCTCGGCCTCGGCGGTCACCGCACAGCTGTTGATGATGATGGTGTTTTCCAGGCCCTCGGCATGGCCGCGCATGATCTCGGATTCATAGGCGTTGAGGCGGCAGCCGAAATTCAGAACTTGCGCGCTCACGGCGTCACACCGGATTCCGGCAACTCGCCGCGAAAGCTGATCGCCGCCGGGCCGGTCATCAGCACATGGCCGTCTTCGCGCCATTCTATATGGAGATCGCCGCCGTCCAGGGTGATGTCGACCTCGCGTCCGGTCAGGCCGCGCCGCGCCGCCGCCACGGCGGTGGCGCAGGCCCCGGTGCCGCAGGCCCGGGTGATGCCGACGCCGCGCTCCCACACGCGCAAGCGGATCCTGTCGGGCGCGATGATCTGGGCGAACTCCACATTGGTGCGCAGGGGGAAACGGGCGCTGTGTTCGAGGTGCGGCCCGAGCCACTCGATATCGACCGCCTCCACGTCATCGACGAAGAACACCGCATGGGGATTGCCCATGCCGACGGCCACGGCGGACCCCAGCTCCGGGTAGCCCATGTCGATTTCCAGGCTGTCCATCTCGCATTCCAGCGGGATGTCGCGCCACTCGAGGCGGGCGGCGCCCATATCCACGGTGATCAGGCCGTCCTCCGCCCGGCTGCATTCCATGAGCCCGGCCGGGCTCTCGATAACCATGCGGTCGCGCCCGCTCTCGTCCATCAGAAACTGGGCGATGCAGCGCGCGCCGTTGCCGCAGGCCTCGGCGAAGCTGCCGTCGGCGTTGCGGATATCCATGCGGGCGTCGGCCCCGTCGCCGCCGGGCTCGATGACGATGATCTGATCGCAGCCCACCCCCGAACGCCGGTCGGCGAGGGCGCGCAGGCGGGCCGGGTCCAGGTCGATCGACGCGGAGCGCCCGTCGAAGACAACGAAATCGTTGCCCAGCCCCTGCATCTTTATGAAATATGCGCCCGTCATGAAGCGGTATATAGAGCCCCGGCCGCGGCCCCGTCCAATTCTTTATCCCAGAAAGCCCGTCAGGAACGCCGTGAGATTCTGCCCCAGGTTCTTGCAATCGTAGCCGCCTTCCTGGATCAGCACCGTCGGCGTCGCCAGGGCGGCGATGGCCTTGCCCGCCGCCTCGAAGCCGCCGCTGGTGACGGTGAGGGGCGACAGGGGGTCGCCTACATAGGCGTCGAAACCGAGGGAGACCAGCAGGGCTTCGGGCCGAAAGGCTCGGATGGCGGCCACACCGCGCTCGATGGCCGCCCCATAGGCATGGTCCCCTTCGCCCAAATCCACGGGCAGGTTGAGATTGGCGTCCTCGCCCGCGCCTTCGCCACGCTCGTCCTCATAGCCGGCGAAGAAGGGATAGAAGTCGGAGGGGTCGGCATGGACCGAGACGAACAGCACATCGGCGCGGTCGTAGAAGATACCCTGGGTGCCGTTGCCATGGTGGACGTCGATATCGAGGATGGCGACCCGGGCGAGCTGAGTGCGCATATGCTCGGCGGCGATGGCGATGTTGTTGAGCAGGCAGAAGCCGCCGGACAGGTCGCCATAGGCGTGATGGCCCGGCGGGCGGCACAGGCCATAGGCGATAGGTGCGCCGTCGAGCACCAGCTGGGCGGCATGAACCGCCACGTTGGCGCTGGCGCAGGCCGCCTCCCAGGAGCCCGCGCCGATCGGGCAGGCGGTGTCGGCGACATGCCAGCCGGCCTGGCCGACCACCCCCTCCGGGTAGCGCGCACCGGGGCGGACCGGGTGGGTGTTGGGCAGGACATCCGCCCCGGCCCCACAGACGCCATCGAGCTCGGACCAGCGGCGATGGGCGCTCTCCAGAAAGGCGAGATGGGCCGCGCTATGGACCGCGCGCCGCGCCCCCGCGCCGAAATCGTCGGGCGCGATGATGCGGTGGCCGGCGGCGCGCGCCGCCGCGACGAGGTTGATCGCGCGCAGCGGCACCTCGGGATTGTCGGCCCATTCGCCACGGCTGATGAAGCGCCGGGGGGCATGCTTGAGGTGGGCTTCCGAATAGACGACATCCATATCTAATTCTCTGCTCTAGAGGCGGCGGGGTATATGGCGAGCGTAGGTCGCCATGACCAGCATGATCAAGCCCGAGGTGACGAACACCGCCGGCAGGGCGAAGACATTCAGCACCAGGGCGAAGAGGCCGGGGATGGTGAGCCGGGCGGTGTCGCGATAGGCCGAATAGACGGTGGTCATCTCGGGCCGCTCGCGGACGCGGACGGCGCGCAGGAAAGGCACATTACCAGCGCCGTCGATGGCGCTGGCGGCGATGCAGGCGATGATCAGGATGGCGATGGCGAGCCCCGGCGTGCCCCCCGCGGCGCCGACGCCGGCCGTCAACAGCCCGGCCGCCAGATAGCCGCCGATCAACAGGCGGCGCAGGCCGTAACGCCGCCCGACCCAGCCCCAGAAGGTGACCGCGAACATCGAGGCCGAGCCCGCCGCGACGATCCAGCCGCCGGTCTCCGCCGTCATGCCCGAGGAGACCGCGTAGATCGGCGCATAGATGAAAAACATCATCCACCAGCCGGCGCGCCCGACGGCCAGGACGAAGGCGAGGAAGAGCCGGGGCTGCGCGAAATAGCGGCGCAGGAAGCGCAGCGGATTGGTCGCCGGCAAGGCGGTCGCCATTGACATGGGATTGGGAGCCAGGGTCGGGTTCTCGGTCATGCGCAGGAACCAGAAATAGCCGAGCAGGGCGAGCGCAAAGCCGGCGCTCACGCCATAGGGCAGCCAGGGCGCACCGTATTTTCCGAGATAGACCCCCATCACCGGCGCGATCGTCCAGGCGGTGCCGGTGAACAGCATGCGCAGGGGCTCGAACCGGGTCAGCACCTTGGGCCGCACATGGTCGAGCACATAGAGGTTGAGGCAGATCGACAGCGTCGCGGCGCCGATCATATGGAGGCCCATGCCGGCGGTCAGACCGGCCAGGCTATGGCTCGCCAGCAGGGGCGCCGAGGCGCAGAGATAGACCACCGCGAGGCTCAGCACCCAGCGCCGCCGCAAGCGCCGCACCAGCCAGGGCACGGCCAGGGCGCCGACCAGGCCGACGGTGCTGACCGCGAAATAGAAGATACTGACCCCCTGGGCATCGCCGAGCAGGGCGAGCGCCTGCAAGGGCACGACCGTCACCAGGATCGCCCGGGTGAAGGTCTCGAGGACGAACAACACCACGAAGGACGGAGTGCTCGTGGTCGTCACCGCGCCCAGCCAGATCGGATAATGAAACTGTCTCATGGCGGCACTACTACAGCAATATAGAGGATCGGTCATACTGCTTACGCATTGCGTATAACCTGGGGAGGGAAAAGCCATGTTGGGCGGCAACGTGCGCGTCGGCCTGGAAGACAGCCTCTATATCGGCAAGGGCGAGCTCGCCGAGAGCAACGCCCAGCAGGTCGCCAAGATCAGGCGTATCTTGGAAGACCTGTCCCTGGAGATCGCCACTCCGGCGGAGGCGCGAGAACGCTTGGCGCTCAAAGGCGGGGATCGGGTGGGATTCTAGGGGGTGGGGCTCGACGCCGATGCCCTCAGCGTTGACCTTATAGCCGGGCGTACGATCACCGTGCCGCTCGCATGGTATCCGCGCCGCGCTGGTGCATCGCCCGAAAATCTCGCCCATTGGAAAATCGCCGAAGCCGGTTACGGCATCACTGGCCGTACTCGATGAAGACCTGAGCACGGAAGGTCTACTACGAGGCGCGCCCGCGCCCCAACTGTCCGGCGCTTAGACGCCTATAGCAAGGACTTGGCAAGCGTACTCAGATCCGTACTGAGGGTGCCTAAGATGTTCGCCTGAACGAGAGAGAATTGCGACGGATCGACTGCATCGGGCGATGGAACTCCAGAGTATGTCGAGAAAATAGCTGCTAAGTGCTTACGCTTCGCGGCGACCTTCTCTGCTTTGCCGTGGTCAACGTCATGCTGAAGCATTGTCCGCAGGTCTTTTACGTGGACGAATGATATTGGAAGCTGGCCATCCAGCCTTTGTCCAACTCCTTCCCGGAAGATAAAATAAAGGTTCTCAATGAATGTCTTATACTCGTCGAGAGACGTCACCGGAGACCCAATAGCATTGAGAGCAGTCGCAGTCTTGTTGGTTGGCTTGAAGAGGTCCGAACCGTTAAGGGCAGCATAGCGTTCGTTGCTTGCTGTGATCAGGTCTCGGATTGTATTGGCCAGCGTCGCGCAGTCGGCGGTCAGGCCCTTAGAAATCTCTGCGGATTGGCTTAGGGCAGAGAAGAAGACTGGGTGCTTCCGGAAGAGCTTCCGCAAGAGAATCATCTGGCGTGTTCGCGCGCCAGACTTCACATTGGCGTTCACGGTGCGCTGGAACACTAGGAAATCGGGATCTGTTGCGTTCTGGCCAAGTTCTATCTGTTTGCTTAGCTCGCCCAAGAAGAACTCGATAAACTCCTTCAGAGACTTCTCCGTCCCCGGTTTCAGACCAGCCTGTTGAAGATGACACACCAGAGTTACGATTGACTGCACGATAGTACGGTTTCGAAACTGTTTGAACAATTTAGGGAATGTGACGTGGAGATATCTAATACCAAGGAGCGATAATAGAGACTCATAGAGACGGCTTCCCGTGGTTTTTGGCTAGGCGCGTCCGTCGACGCGATGCAGCGCATCGCTAGGCGGGCGGAACGACGTCCGAAAGCCACGGGAAGCCGCCGTCACGGTCGCGTCCGCTCACCCCCGGAGTGCGTCAGGAAACCTAACCGATGCGCTGCATCGCCCGCGGCTTCCTTCCTTCCCGGGAATAAGCGGACACGATCTCTATGGGTCTCTATTATCGCTCCTTGGTATAAGCGCTTTGTTTATACGCTTCGCCGCTGCAGACTGGGGCGAGAAGGAATCATTAGCAATAAAAACAGATAGGACATCGTCATAGCGGAGGCCAGCATCAAGGCCCTCAAGCTCGAGAGTGACAACCTTGGCAACGATGTCGAAATACGCGCAACGTTTGTCTGAGATCACTGTCGTCTTAGAAAAGAACGCTTGCTTCGAAGCCTTGGCGCAGTAATCGCGGAGCTTGCTGTCTGCCGAGTTCAGTTTCTCGCTGCTAGTAAGCGGGAGGCCCTCCTGGAGGCGCTTAAAAAACTCCTTCACATCTTTGTCTGTCGCATTCGTGATCTCGTCATACTCGATCTCATAATCGTCAAAGGCGTCTGAAAGGGCCTCAGGGAGACTGGCGTAATCAGCGCCCCCGAATAGTTTTGCCTGTTTGTTAGACAATGTGAGCTCACCCCCAAAGAACTCCCAGATTGCCGTCAGGCGTTGCTGCCCATCTACGACGTCGAACTCATTTGGGTTTTCCTGGGTCTTCTGGAAATAGAACTTTGGCAGCTTCCAGCCTTGCAAAATAGTGTCGATGAGTCGCTGCTTCTTCTTGACATCCCATACTTCACCTCTCTGCCAATCAGGAATTTCGTATCGATCACGACGCTTGTAAAGTTTGTCGAGCGCCCGGCGCCCGGGTCTCATTTCCATGTGAACTCTCCCGGCAATCGACAAAAGGGCAAGATTAGCTAACGACACATAATATTGTTTAAGCAGCTTATCTTAATACAAACCGTATACCATCTCTCAACGTTCATTAACGGGGAGGGGTTCTATAGTCTCGTTGGTTCAATTGAATTACCGCTTGACTTAGCCCCCATACAGTCCGGCGCTCTTCCCCAGCACTTTGCGAAGGGCGCTGAGAGATGCGTCGGTGATGTAGCAGTCGCCGTCGACGATTGAGGTGTGGTCGTCGTTCCACTTGGTCGAGTCGTAGTCCCAGCCGATCAGGTGTAATCGTTTATCCTGGCGGGCGACCAGGCGGCGAATTTTTCGGCTCAGGGCGCCCTGGAAATACGACAACACGCGCAGGTCGCTGTCGTTGGTGACGCCGAGCAATTCGACCATGCTGGCCCGCCCGCCCTTGCGCACCAATAGCGCAAGTCGCTGGCGGTGGTTTTCCGCCAGGCCGTGCAGTAGACGGCCGGCCAGCTTTGGCGTCAGATCCATGGGACGCCGCCACGGGTCGGTTGATTTTTTCGGCGCTGACTTGCTTTTTGTCATTGGTCTCAGCCTTCCCGGATGGAACGGTCTGATCAGTATATCGGAATGGCCCCAAAAATCACGCCCCGCTTGACTCCCCACCCGCGCCGCCATACAGTCCGCGCCTCTTCGGGAGGCCTGGTTCCTTTTGAGGATTGACGTCAGCCCCCGGCAGCTTCGGGCTGGCGAATTTTTGTTTTGTGCTTAGTGCAACCTGAACGGCGTGCAACCTGAATGGCCCAAATTTATATGCCGAATTTTTATGTTTGAGTCTCTATCCAGTCGCCTCGGCGACGTCTTCGATAAACTGCGCCGGCGCGGCGCGCTGAGCGAAGACGATGTGACGACGGCCTTGCGCGACGTGCGCGTCGCCTTGCTCGAGGCCGATGTCGCCCTGCCCGTGGTCAAGAATTTCATCGAGCAGGTCAAGGAGCGCGCCCTCGGCGGCGAGGTGCTCAAGAGCATCACGCCGGGTCAGATGGTGGTCAAGATCGTCCATGACCATTTGACCGAAATGCTGGGTTCCGAAGCGCAGGCTTTGAGCTTCTCAACATCGCCGCCGAGCGCCATCATGATGGTCGGCCTGCAGGGCTCGGGCAAGACCACCACCACCGCCAAGCTGGCCCTGCACCTGACCGAGACCCACAAGAAAAAAGTGCTGATGGCGTCGCTCGACGTGCATCGCCCGGCGGCTCAGGAACAGCTTGCCGTGCTCGGCCGCGAGGCCGGTGTTGAAACCCTGCCCGTGGTGATCATCGAGCAGCCCTTGGCGATTGCCAAGCGCGCCATGATGACGGCGCGGCGCGAAGGCTACGACGTGGTGCTGCTGGATACGGCGGGTCGGCTGCATATCGACGACGAATTGATGCGCGAGGCGGCGAGCGTTCGTGACATTGCACAGCCCGCCGAGGTACTGCTGGTGGCCGACGCCCTGACCGGCCAGGATGCGGTCACTCTCGCAACTGCGTTCAATGAGCGCATCGGCATCAGCGGCATCGTGCTGACCCGCGTCGACGGCGACGGCCGGGGCGGCGCGGCGCTGAGCATGCGCAGCGTCACCGGCAAGCCGATCAAGCTGATCGGCGTCGGCGAGAAGCTCGCCGATCTTGAGGTCTTCCATCCCGATCGTATCGCCTCGCGCATCCTGGGGATGGGCGATGTCGTCGGCCTGGTCGAGAAGGTCTCCGAATCGATCGATCAGGAAGACGCCGAAAAGCTCGCGATGAAGATGCGCAAGGGTGGCTTCGATTTCAACGATCTCGCCACCCAGCTCGGCCAGATGCGCAAGATGGGCGGCATGGAAGGCATCCTCGCCATGCTGCCCGGCGTGAGCCGCGCCCAGAAACAAATGGCCGAGGCGCAAATCGACGAGAAGCTGCTGATCCGTCAGGAAGCCATCATCGGCTCCATGACCAAGGCCGAACGCCTCAACGCGAAGCTGCTCAACGGCTCGCGCAAGCGGCGTATCGCCGGCGGATCGGGCACCACCGTTCAGGATGTCAATCGGGTGCTGAAACAATACAAACAGATCAGCCTGATGATGAAACGCGCCGGCAAGCTCGGCAAGAAAAGACTTCTTCGCGGCGGCATGCAGAGCATGTTGCCACCCGGAATGGGCGGCGGGTTTCCCGGCGCATAACGATTACCCACCAGGAAAGATAAACTTATGGCATTGAGAATTCGTCTGGCGCGCGGCGGCGCCAAGAAACGGCCCTATTACCGCATCGTGGTTGCCGATTCACGCAGCCCGCGCGATGGCCGCTTCGTCGAGAAAATCGGCTCCTATAACCCGTTGCTCGCCCATGACGACCCGGATCGCGTCAAGATCGACACGGAGCGCGCGAAACATTGGCTCGGCCACGGCGCGACGCCGTCGGAGCGGGTCGCCCTGTTCTTGGGACGGGCCGGCGTGATTGCCATGCCCGAGCAGCCCAATCGCCCGCAGAAAGCAAAGCCCAAGGCCAAGGCCGTGGAACGCGCCGCGGAAGTCGCCGAGGCCGCCGCCAAGGCCGCCGAAGCCCCGGCTGAGGAAAAGGCTCCCGCCAAGGAAGCCCCGGCTGAGGAAACCCCCGCCGAGAAGACTGCGGCTGAGGAAGCCCCTGTAGAGGAAGCTTCCGCCGAGGAGACTCCGGCTGAGGAAGCTTCCGCCGAGGAGACTCCGGCTGAAGAAACTCCCGCCGAGGAGGCCCCCGCCGAGGAGACCACTGCTGAGGAAGCTCCTGCCGAGGCGGCAGCAACCGAGGAAGCCCCGGCTGAAGAAACTCCCGCCGAGGAAACTCCCACCGAGGAGACTTCGGCTGAGGAGACTTCGGCTGAGGAAGCCCCGGCCGAGGAAGCCCCGGCTGAAGAAACTGCCGCTGAGGAGACCCCTGCCGAGGAGGCCCCCGCCGAGGAAGCTCCGGCTGACGATAGCGACGCCAAAGATGGTGACGCCAAGGATGATGATGCCAAAGATAGTGATGCCAAGGATGATGATGGGAAAAAGTCCTGAAGCGGCGCCTGAGACCGACCAGGACGCCGGCCGGGGCTGGATCGCTCTCGGCGTCATCACCAAGCCGAAGGGCGTGCGCGGCCAGGTCCGCATCACCAGCTTCACCGAGCGGTCCGCCGATCTGGTAACCTACGGGCCGTTGCATGACGGTCCCGGCGGCCGGGTGGTGGAGGTCACCCTGCGCGAAACCCTCAAGGGCGGGGTGGTGGTCGCGGCGATTGCCGGGGTCACCGACCGTGACGCCGCGGAAGCCTTGCGCGGCGTCGAGCTACATGTCCCCCGCGCCGCCCTGCCCAAAGCAAAAGGCGACGAGTATTACCACGCCGATCTGGTCGGGCTGGAGGTGGTGGGCGCGGATGGCGGGACCATCGGCGAGGTGACGGCGCTGCATAACTTCGGCGCCGGCGATATTCTTGAGGTGAGCGGCAGGGGCGGCGACAGCTTCATGCTGCCGTTCGACCGGGACGCGGTGCCGGAAATCGACATCCCCGGCGGCCGCCTGGTCATCGACCCCCCAATCCAGAACGGGCCGATCGAGACCGGCGAGCAAAAGGACGAGCCATGAGCAGCAATGCGGCATCACCGGCCTGGCGCGTCACGGTTCTGACGCTGTTTCCCGAGATGTTTCCCGGGCCGCTCGGCCATTCCCTCGCGGGAAAAGCGCTTAACGGCGGCATTTGGGGGCTGGAAACAGTGGACATTCGCGACTATGCGCGCGATAACCACGGCTCCGTCGACGACAACGCCTTCGGCGGTGGTCCCGGCATGGTTTTGCGGGCGGATATTCTGGGTGCTGCCATCGACGATGTCTGCGCCGGAGATGAGGATAGCCCGCGTATTTTATTGACGCCGCGCGGCAGGCCGCTTACGCAGCGCCGGGTCCGCGAGCTGGCCGGGCAGCCTCGGCTGACGTTGGTTTGCGGGCGCTATGAAGGCGTCGATGAGCGCCTCGTCGAGGCGCGCGGGCTTGAAGAGATTTGCCTCGGCGACTTCGTGTTGTCGGGCGGTGAGTTGGCGGCGCTGAGTTTGATCGATGCCTGCGTCCGGGTGCTGCCCGGCGTGGTCGGCGATCCGGCGTCGCTGGATGAGGAGAGTTTCGAGAACGGATTGCTGGAATATCCGCACTATACCCGGCCCGCCGAGTGGGAAGGCCGCCCGGCGCCGGAGGTGCTTTTATCGGGGCACCATGAACGAATAGCTGCGTGGCGCCGGAACGAGGCGGAACGAGCAACCCGGGAGCGCCGGCCCGATCTTTGGGCGCGCTATTCGGAGAACAGTAATGAGAGTTAAGAGAAGCGAAAGGTCAAAGCGATGAACGTCATTGAACAGATTGAACAGGAGCGCGTGGCGGAACTCGTCAAAAAGCGCCCGATTCAGGAGTTTTCCCCCGGCGATACGGTGATCGTCAAGGTCAAGGTGGTCGAGGGCACCCGCGAGCGCCTCCAGGCGTTCGAGGGCGTCTGCATCGCGCGCCGCAACCGGGGCATCAACTCGTCCTTCACGGTGCGCAAGATTTCCTACGGCGAAGGCGTCGAGCGGGTCTTTCCCCTGTACTCGCCGCGCATCGATTCGATCGAGCTGGTGCGCCGCGGCGACGTGCGCCGGGCCAAGCTCTATTATCTGCGCGGCCTGCGCGGCAAGCGCGCCCGCATCGCCGAGAAGACCACCGGGGCCGCCGGCAAGGCGGCCGCCGCCGAGCGCGTCATAGCGAACGAAGCCAAGGCCGCGGCCAAGAAAAAGGTCGCCGAGGCCAAGAAAAAGGCCGCCGCAGCGGAGTCCTAACGCTAGGGCTAACGCCTCTGAGTCCGGCCGGCGAAGGAGCCATAATCATGTCCGAGCCCCGCACCCTGTTCGACAAAATCTGGGCGTCCCATCTCGTGGAGACCCAAGATGACGGCACCTGCCTGCTCTATATCGACCGCCATCTGGTGCATGAGGTGACCAGCCCGCAAGCCTTCGAGGGCCTGCGCAACAGCGGCCGCAGGGTGCGCCGCCCCGAGACGGTGCTGGCGGTCGCCGATCACAACGTACCGACGACCGATCGCTCGAAGGGCATCATCGAGCCCGAATCCCGCCTTCAGGTCGAAACCCTGAGCGCCAACTGCGCCGAATTCGGCATTACCCTGTTCGACATGGCGGACCGGCGCGCCGGCATCGTTCATATCATCGGCCCCGAGCAGGGCTTTACCCTGCCGGGAACGATCGTCGTCTGCGGCGACAGCCATACCGCGACCCACGGCGCCTTCGGGGCGCTCGCCTTCGGCATCGGCACCTCCGAGGTCGAACATGTCCTGGCGACCCAGACCCTGATCCAAAGCCCGATACGGAACATGCGCATCACCGTCGAGGGAACCCCATCCGCCGCCATCACCGCGAAGGATCTGATCCTCGCCATCATCGGCGAGATCGGCACCGCCGGCGGCACCGGCCATGTCATCGAATTCGCCGGCCCGGCGATCGCCGCCCTGTCCATGGAAGGCCGCATGACGGTCTGCAACATGACCATCGAGGCGGGCGCCCGCGCCGGTCTGATCGCCCCCGACGAGACCACCTTCGACTATGTCGAGGGACGGCCCATGGCGCCCAGCGGCGACCATTGGGAGCGGGCCGTCGCCTACTGGCGCACGCTGCCGTCGGACCCGGACGCCCGCTATGACAAGGAAGTCACCATCGACGCCGCCGAGATCGCGCCGCAGGTCACCTGGGGCACCAGCCCCGAGGACGTGCTGCCGATCACCGCATCGGTTCCCGACCCGGCCGATCTGGCCGACCCTGGCCGCCGGGCGGCCATGGAGCGCTCGCTGGCCTACATGGCGCTGACCCCCGGCACGCCGTTCACCGAAATCGCCATCGACCGGGTCTTCATCGGCTCCTGCACCAACGGCCGGATCGAGGATCTGCGCGCCGCCGCGGCCATCGCCAAGGGCCGCCGCGTCGCCGATCGCGTGGGCGCCATGGTGGTGCCCGGATCGGGCGAGGTGAAGCTCCAGGCCGAGCAAGAAGGGCTCGATGCGATCTTCATCGAAGCCGGCTTCGAATGGCGTGAACCGGGATGTTCCATGTGTCTCGCCATGAACGCCGACAAGCTCGAGCCCGGCGAGCGCTGCGCCTCGACCTCGAACCGCAATTTCGAGGGACGCCAGGGACGCGGCGGACGCAGCCATCTGATGAGCCCGGCCATGGCCGTCGCCGCCGCGGTTAGCGGCCGACTCGCCGACGTGCGGGACTTGCTGTAGGGTGGCGGGACTGACGACCGGGGAGGCAAGGCGATGGAATATGCGGGCTTCTGGCGGCGTTTCGCCGCGTATATTGTTGATTTTCTAGTCCTTTCCATACCCTTGGCGGCGGTCGCTTTTGTCGTTCCAGGGGATCTCTTGTCGGAGTGCGGTTCTTACGTCGAGACGGTCACCGACCAAGATGGCCTGGTCAGCGAGACGACGGGCTACCGGTGCGAAACGACTTGGCTGGCCGATTTGATAACGATCGTAATCATATGGTTCTATTTCGCCCTCTTGGAGAGTTCGAAGCGGCAGGCTACTCTCGGCAAGATGATGATCGGCGCCATCGTCACCGACCTGGATGGCAATCGCATCTCGCTCGGCCGGGCGATGGGGCGCAACCTCGGCAAGATCGTCTCCTGGATCATCATCGCCATCGGTTTCATGATGGCCGGCTTCACCAAGCGCAAACAGGCGCTCCACGACATCATGGCCGGCTGCCTGGTGATCCGCAAACCCAAATCCGCCTGACACGGGACACCATATAATGGATAAATTCACCACCCTCAGGGGTGTCGCGGCGCCTCTGCCGATGATCAACGTCGATACCGACAATCGCATGGCCATCACCGGTGCGATCCGTAAGGTGTTGGCTCTCGAGCCCAAGCAATTTGATCCTCGTGCCTACTTGAAGCCCGCACGCGCGGCGATGAAGCAAGTTTGCGTCGATCTCATGATTTCTTTCGGACAAGCTGGAAACGCTAGCAAAGTTAAGTAGATATCGTAGTCGTCACTCACCGAGTGACGGAATGCGGTATCTATTTGAAGCAGCACTAAACATCACTCGGCGAGTGATGGCTACAGAACAAACGACCAGTGTCTTTTTCAGACGCTGGTCGTTTTTCATGCTAGCACTCAATTTCGCCACGTTCACATTGCCTCAATCTGCTCAGACGGCTAAAATTCTGCGTCCGGAACTTTACATCGACCTCGCATGTCAAGGAAGACCTGTCGATGAACACCAGCCCTGCGCCTTTAGGCTCGACACTCACGCCGTTTGAACAGCTGCGTC
>ERZ813253.302-NODE-302-length-18744-cov-12.426760_pt1 | contig 18744 bp, 12 predicted proteins | sample MGYA00520893_ERZ813253 | MGnify/ENA primary metagenome ERZ813253 (study PRJEB31669, sample SAMD00080414) | marine metagenome | biome: oceanic hadal pelagic zone biome; feature: marine hadalpelagic zone; material: sea water | place: Pacific Ocean:Izu-Bonin Trench...
CCAGTAATGAGGTAATACGGATTGATTATGATGTGCTGGCAGGTGACGTTAATTTTGATGAAACGGTGAATATTTTAGATATCATTTTAGTAGCAAATATTGTTTTGGGGGCTATAGATCCAACACCTGCACAGTGGAATGCTGCCAATGTGAATGGAGACGGTATTGTCAATATTTTAGACATTATTGCCATTGTCAATATCATTCTTGAGAATTAATTTATTAATTATTTATGCGGCTTAGCCTCACCATATTACTCATTAGCAATTTCAGCCTGTTTGCAGACCCCTGTTCTGCCCCCTATTTGGGTGCCAGTCATTCTGGGGCTCCTGGAGAAGTAAGTTGTGCCGGATGTCATTCGGGCTCTGCCAATACCGGACCGGGAACCATAAATTATCTGATCGGGAATGGGACAAACACCTATTCGCCCGATGAGTTGTACACCATTATCTTTTCCATGGATCAGGATAATGTAAATCAATTCGGATTTCAGACTGTAGCCTTAAAAGCGTCTAATAACTCTAATATTGGAACCTTTTCTCTTACGGATGAAGAGAATACCCGTATTATGACTGGATCCGGCCGAACCTATGTAGGGCACACCGTGTGCGGGGCAGATGCAGACCCGCCTGGTTCCATGCAATGGTCATTTGACTGGAAGGCACCCAGTTCAGATGTGGGGGATATTAAATTTTACCTCTCATCATTGGCAACCAACCACAGTCACTCAACTTGGGGAGATAACACCTACACCCAGGTTATTACTCTCAGTTACAATGATGTCATGATGGGTGATTTAGATGGTGACGGAATCATCAATATATTAGATATTATTGTTGAAGTAAATATTATATTGGGAGCTATTGATCCCACTCCTCAACAAGAAATAGCTGGAGACTTAAATGGAGATGGTGGTATTAATATCCTCGATGTTATTGCATTGGTAAATCTTATTCTAACCACGTAATTAATTAAGTCTAAATTTGAGATTTTAAAAGTCCGCAAACTGGCGGACTTTTTTTGTTATATATAGGCTGATTATCACTTGTAACATCTTGTAACAATTTGCTTGGGGGCTTTTTTTCAGTTAATTTTTGGTGTAAGTTCTTTGGTGTTGTCACAAAATTTTTAAATTAAACAGGGGGATTTAACCCAATGGATTTTAAACGGTTTTTAAAAAATACTTCAAATTTAGTTTTCCCCTTTATATTTGTATTTGCTTCAACCCTGTCTGCACAGGAAATCACACTTGTGGGTCATGTCTGGGAAGGTAACGGCTGTCTGGGTGGACCCATGGGCTGCCCGATTGATAATGCTCATATTGAAGCAGTACCCCTTGACAGCCCCACTGATGTAGTTTATACTGCAAATTCCGACCCATTGGGATTTTACTATATGGAACTGCCGGCCGGCGCCTATGTGGCTACCTGTTCTGCTGAGGGATGGGTAACCGAATCAACCGTACTGGAAATTGGCTCTGGTGGGGTCATCTATGACTTCTACCTGCCAGAGGAGGGAGCAGATTCTGAAGTTTATTTTTCCGGCATAGTCTGGGGTGAAGTGGGTCCCATGCTGCCGGCATTTGAGCCCATCGCCGGGGCGGCTGTAATATTATACGGAGGATTTACCGGAGGCGTATTAGCAGAAACCCTCACCAGTGATGATGGCCATTTTGAATTCGGCGATGTTGTATGGTCTGCAACGGCTGTTTCTATTCACGCTGATGGTTTTGTAGATCAGGAATTTGGTATTTCTGAACTCTGTACGGTTATTGATCCCACCAATACGGAATGTTTCCCCCTCAATCATGATTTTTACCTTAATTTAGAAAACCAACTCGATCATATACTGGTACATGGGATGGTTACCGGGCAGGTATCTCCCATGGGCCCCGTTTTTCCTATTGCTGGAGCAATGATTACCGCATCTACCATTTGGGGTGATGATGTACATTTTGAAACAGTAAGCGATGAAAATGGTTATTATGAACTGGAATTAGATGGATTATTAGTAACTGCCGAATGGGTTTTAACGTGTACTACTGAAGAATTTGGTTTCCAGACGGCTCAAATAATAATCGGAAATCAAATGGAAATTGAACTTAATTTTCATTTCACTGCATGGGATGAGCCGGAAGTACCAGCACCTCATGATTTAACCATAGATATACTGGAGTCCGAACCACCCTATGCGGCTTTGAATTGGCAATATGATTCGGATGACCCTTCCGGCAGTAGCCCTGTTTTCCTCATCTATGCCAATTGGGGCTGGAATGATGATACTGAATGGCATCTGGTTGCAGAGACCACTGAAACCCAGCATCAATTTGTGATTGGGGATGTGATTGATTTCTCCACCTGTTTTAAGGTGACGGCTGTATACAATGGTGTAGAATCCGAACCCAGTAATGTTGCCTGTATAGATGATTCCAATCCGGAACCGGTCTGTGAGGATCTCTCACCCTTTGATTTCGGTCCCTGCGCAATGGAGATCGGCATCGGCTGGAATGGGGAGCATTGCACCTGGTTTTCCGGATGCGGCACGGTGGATCAATACAGCGTGGATCATGCGGATTCATTTTTTAATTCCATGGAAGAATGTAATGCGGCTTGTACGGATGTGGCTGAAAATGGCGCTTTAGCCGGTGAAGTATTCTACCAATGGGGTGATGCCATTGAACTGGTAGCGGGTGCGCTGATTCAGGTTCACAGCTCAGCCGGCTTTATATTTGAATCCGAGACCAATGAAAACGGATTTTATCTGATTGAAGAAATCCCTGTTGGGAATTATGTCATTACTTGTACGGTATATACAGAAGAATCCATGACTCAGGAAGTAGAAATTATAGCCGGTACCTCCGCCATCCTGGATTTTTGGTTTGGGGAGCCTTGGTATGAAACCTCCCTCATGGGAATGGTCTATGATGCCAACCATGAAAATCAAATTGTGAATGAAGCCCATATCATGGCCCACAGCGCCGATGGAGTTATCATTGAAACCTATTCCTACGAGGGATTTTACTGGCTGAGCCTTCCCGGCGCCGGTACCTATTACCTCACTGTCAGCGCAGAAGGGTATTTGGATTTAAACGCTACCTTTGATGTGCAATGGATTATGGAGCATGATTTCTATTTGACTCCCGCAGAGGATATCCCGGGAGATATCAACTTCGATGGCGAAGTGAATGTGCTGGATGTAGTGGCATTGGTGAATTTTGTCATCTTTATTGAAGAACCAACTGATACTGAATTTGCCGCAGGAGATTTGAATAATGACGGCACCCTTAATATATTGGACGTGGTGCTTATGGTGAACATGATCTTATCCGGAGATACACTTCCGGAGGACTGTTTTATAGAACCGGAGGTGGGTCCCTGCGATGGTATTTGCCCCACCTATTATTACAATCAGGACACGGGTACCTGTGAAGAATTCATCACCGGTTGCTGCGGCGTTGAGGCATTTGACACATTGGAAGAATGCGAAGAAGCGTGTGAGTAGAATTAACCACGAATTGTCACGAAATCTTAGAACCAAAGAAATTCACAATTAAAACCACTTTAAGCACGGTTTTATAAAATCTGTGCAATTTATGTCATCTGTAGTTCAGAAAATAATTCAATAAATTTATCAGAATTAACATCCACTCTGCTTGCATTTGCAGGAGCCGCGGAAGAATACCCCTGGGGACCATCCCCCATGGTCATTAAGGTAGGCGGAAAAATGTTTGCCATTGTGGGATTAGAAGCCGATCCATTGAAAATTTCACTGAAAGCAGATCCAGAAGATGCCATTATCCAGCGCAACATGTATGAAGCTGTTCAGCCGGGATATCATTTGAATAAAGAACATTGGAATACTGTAATTTTGGATGATAGCATCCCTGATAAATTGCTTAAACAAATGATTGATGAATCATATCAACTGGTATCTAAAAAGCTTTCCAGAAAAGTAAAATTGGAAATCGGGGTTTTATAAAAGGCGAAATTAAACCTTCAAGATGGATAGTTATTTAGGGGGTCACCTTGAGGGCTGGGAATAAAGGAGAATTATGAACTTTTACCAAAACAAAACCATACTCATAACTGGTGCTTCCTCAGGTATCGGATTAGAATTTGCCAATCAATTAAATGAATTTGGAGCAAAGTTAATTATCACTGCCCGGAATAAAGACAAATTAAACGAACTGGCAGAAAATTATCAAGGTGCTACCGTTATCCCTGGTGATTTGAGTGATAAAACTTTTCCCTCCCAACTATATAATGAGATTCAATCCAAGGGATTGGATGTGGACATTTTAATTAACAATGCCGGGTTTGGATCAATTGGCAAGCTTTTAAAGTCCGATTTAGAGACCTATGAAAGCATGGTGCAGGTAAATATCACCGCCTTGACTCAGCTTTCCCATTTATTTATAACTGATATGGCAGCAAAGGGTAAAGGGGGAATAATTAATGTTGCCTCCGTGGCAGCTTTTCAGCCAGTACCCTATATGAATGTTTATTCGGCAACCAAGGCATATGTAAAGTCATTTTCACTGGCACTGCATGAAGAATATAGCAAAAAGGGAATTGTGGTTACTGCTGTCTGTCCGGGGTATACCAAAACCAATTTCCAAAATGCAGCTAAGATGAGTTCAGATGCAGTAGGAATTAAAATGCTGCCGAAGGATGTGGTTTGGCAATCTCTTATTGCCCATAAAAAGGGAAAAAATCTGGTAATTAATGGATTTATAAATAAAATAATGGCTCACTCCAATCGATTTTTACCATCCTTCCTGACATTGGCAGTTGCCCGGAATTTGATGAAGAAGGCATAGAGTAGTATCCGCCTGACCGCTTAGAGCGGTCTGACGGTTAACTTTTTAAAGAGGAATACAGCAATATGAAAATTGTAAGAAACATATTGGCGGTAATCTTTGGTTTAATTATAGGCGGATTTGTTAACATGACTATAATTACCTATGGAGGTGCAATAATTCCACCTCCTGATGGTGTCAATCCTAATGATATTGAAAGTATTAAGGTAAATATGCACCTGTATCAAAAAATCCATTTTGTGGTTCCATTTCTTGCTCATGCTTTGGGTACCTTTGTGGGTGCATTCATTGCATCTGTAATTTCTTCAAGTCATCAGTTCAAATTTGCTATTGTAATTGGATGTTTTTATTTAATGGGTGGAATTATGATGGTATTCATGTTACCATCCCCCATGTGGTTTAATGTGTTAGATTTAACTTTAGCCTATATCCCAATGGGGTGGCTGGGCTGGAAACTGAGTGGAAAATTTATTTCAAAAACTTTGGAAGTCAATGAGGAAAATATTTAAAAATCCTGCAAGGGAAAGGTATTCCATACCCGTCTCACCACTATAAGCGGTCTGACGGTTAAGGCTGCAGAATTTCATTTACCAGAAGCACCACATCAATAACGTTGAGAACACCGTCTCCGTTCAAATCTCCCGCAGAGAATTCATCTGATGTTGGAGTATCATTTTCTAATACGAAGTTCACCAGCATTATGACATCCAGAACATTTATAATGCAATCCCCATTGATATCTGATGCGGGGCATTCAATTGAAGGAGATAAGGGTGGAAAAACGATAAAATCTACCCAGGCAGCATCGGAACCGCTGGTAACCGCATGATCTTTTATAAACAGCCATTCAAAGCTATGACTGCCGGCACTTACCGGAAAAGTCTCTAAAGACCAGTCCATCTCACCCGCCCATTTATCCATTTCAATCCCGTCAATTGAAAAGGAGAGAAAATCGTAATAATTCCCCGTTTGGGAACCCACATTTTCACAGGATACTTTTTTATAAAAAGAGATATTGCCATCTTCTACCACATCCAGAGTGATGGATATTGCGGATTCTTCACTATGGTCAATGCTGCCCGATTTTCCGCTATTGACACCTTCAAAAACATTGCTTTCATCTATGGTCCAATCGGCATTACCGCTAAATTCCCAGCTAAAATTGGAAAACCCACCATCTTCAAAATCTTCGATGTCTGCCTCAGCCAGCCAAGGGTCAATACTCAACTGAAAATTTAGTTCGGCATAACCGTTAAGCGGAACGGTTACTGTCTCACTCTGTGCCAGATAACCAAATGCTTGTGCAGTAATGGTATAGTTTCCGGGAGTGAGCAGCCGGTAGTAATCTCCGTTTTCAGGATCAGGAGTAATATAGTGGTCAATTCCCTGAACAGATATATTAGCTGCCAGGGGTTCACCGGTTTCAGCGTTGGTCACAATACCCCTCACACCATCATGGACTTCTTCCAAATACGCAAGCATAGGTTCACGATGGTCTTCCCAAAGACCAGCCAATTGGCTGGAATTAGGCCATTTTATTTCATGCTGCTCAAGAGTGATGTCACAATCGCCTTCCCAAATATAATTCCAGTCCTGCATCCCACCAAAAATGGCATACCACTGGGCGCCGTTGGTGATACCGTTTGAAAATCCCCCGGACGCCATATTGGGATGGGCATCAGCATAAGCCAGGGAGATGTGTATAAATAAGTCATCATCAGGGGAAGCAGAGTAGGATCCTGAATTGGGACCGTCAAATGGATAATTAGCTACCAGAGCGCCCCCATGCATATTAGCAGACAGTACAAAATGATGTTCCCAAGTCCATTCCATCACAGCCTTTGTTTCCGGTGCCCGTCCATTGGTTGTGTTACTCAGATCAGTAAACTGATCAGGAAAATCCCGATTCAAATCAATCCCATTAGCATTGTAGCGCTGTCCCAGTTCAAACCCATCAGGATTCATGGTAGGCATAATAAAGATAGCGGTATTATTAATGAGATTGGTAGCTTGAGAATTACTACCATATCCTTCCACCAGCCATTCAATAAGATACAGAGAGAGTTCCCGACCCACCGTTTCATCTCCGTGCATATTGGCAACATATTTAAACTCTGGCTCAACTTCATTTACACCGGGATTATCTGAAATTTCCATTACCCATAATTCTCTGCCCTGAACGGACTGACCAATACTTTCCAATCGGGTAATATCCGGATATGACTCGGCAATATCCTGCATGAAGGCTGTGAGTTCATTGTAATCATGATAAGCTTCCATGGGGTTTCTTGAATCTTGAGAATTATTTTTGAGCTCTTCATAATACAGCTTGGCTTGATTGGGAATTTCTTTTATTCCAAAATTGAGTTGACGAATTGACTCAAATTCTTCATCGGTTACAAATGCGTGAACTTCCGTTAAGGTACGGTGATGATCCAAATCAATACCCATTTCCACCAGCTGATGCAATTGTGTGAGCTGATCAAAATTGATTTCTACCATGCGCTTTTCTGCCCGGGAAAAGCCCAGGGTGAAAAGTACCAAAATTATTATTATATATTGCTTCATTTCCACATTACCATAATCTGTGCAAAAACTATGATTTTTATTAAAGGGAAACCAATTCCAATAATGTAATAATTTGTATCATGTTGAGTAAATTTCCCCATGGGAAAATCTGCAAAAACCTATAGAGTTGAAGGGATGCACTGTGCCGGCTGTGTGGCATCCGTTGAAAAATCACTAAATAGCATTGATGGTGTTCAATCCGCAATGGTGAATTTACACCTTGAAAATGTACGGATTAATTTTGAACGTGAGTTGCCTTTTACACAATTGAGAGATGAACTTCAGACTGCGGGTTATACCCTGGTGGATGAGCCCCCTCAGGATTTATCAGCTCAAAAAGAAAAAGATATAGCAGATTGGCAAAAGCGATTTTTATGGACGGGCTTATTGGGCACTCCCCTGCTCATATTTGCCATGTGGGAGATGATGGCTGGTACAGAAATTGGATGGGAATCCATACTGCTTCAATTTTGTCTGGCATCCCCCATCATTTTTATTAGCCGACAATTTTATATAAATGGATTTACAGCCCTTAGTCATAGAAATCCAAACATGAACAGTTTGGTTGCGTTGGGTACGGGTGCAGCCATTCTGTATTCTCTGATTTCATCGGTGAACATTCTTTTTCAATTAGGGATTACAGGTTTTGAAAAATTGTATTTTGAAAGTGCCGGAGTCATATTGGTTTTTATTACCATGGGACGTTTTCTGGAAGCCCGAGCAAAGTACCAAACTACGCGTGCATTATTAGAACTATTTGATAAAGCTCCCAAAATGGGTTTTCTAAAAAAGGGAGATCAATGGGTAGAAGTTCCTGTTAGTGAGATTCACCAAAGCGATAAAGTTATGATTAAACCAGGAGGGCAAATTCCGGTAGATGGTATTGTCATTGAAGGATCTTCGTTTGTGAATGAATCAGCTATAACCGGTGAGCCAATCCCCGTTGAAAAGGTTGAAGGTGACAACTTAACGGGGGCAACCATCAATACTTCAGGTGTATTAATTATGGAGGCACAGCAGGTAGGGGAGGATACCATATTTTCTCGAATAATACAATTGGTAGAACAAGCTCAAAATAGTAAAGCTCCCATACAATCTCTTGCTGATAAAGTCGCAGCCGTGTTTGTACCCGTAGTTTTGATTTTAGCAATTTTATCGTTTGTTGGATGGCTCTTAATAGGACAATCGTTGGTTTTTGCCTTTAACATTTTTATTTCAGTCCTCATTATTGCCTGCCCCTGTGCATTGGGCCTAGCAACTCCTACTGCCATGGTGGTTGGTACAGGCTTGGCTGCTAAAATGGGTATTCATTTTAAGTCTGCCGAAGCGCTGCAGAACCTGAGTGAAATTACCACGGTCTTTTTTGATAAAACCGGCACGCTTACTCTGGGAAAACCAAAAGTTGTGGAATTCAAAACCGATATTACTGAGAATGAATTTATTATGAACTTGGCATCTTTGGAAAAGGGATCTGAACATCCTTTGGCAGATGCAATAATGAATCTGGCTGAAAGTCAAGATATACAAACCAATGATTGCCAAAACTTTCAAGCTATTTCTGGAAAGGGAATTCAAGGTGATGTGAATGGAAAAGAAATTCAAGCTGGAACATTAAAATGGTTAAATACTTTGGGGGTGCAATTACCAAATACGCAAAATAATATATTAGGAGAATGGGAACAAAATGGATACACTGTAATTCATGTGGCATCTGGTGGAGAGTGGATTGGTATGGCTGCTATTTCTGATACGCTGAGAGAAAATTCAAAAAGCGTTATTCAGGAATTAATACACGGTGGTATAACGACCCATCTCCTAACTGGTGATAGAAAAGAAACAGGGGAATATATTGCACAAAAAATAGGAATTGAAAATGTCCATGCTGAACTATTACCTCAGGATAAAGCGGCAAAAATTTCAGAGATTCAGCAATCAAATACAAAAGTTGCAATGGTGGGGGATGGCATTAATGATGCTCCCGCTTTGGCAATGGCAGATGTGGGTATATCTATTGGTTCCGGAACAGATGTAGCGTTGGAAACTTCCGATGTAGTACTCATGCGGGATGACCTCACTTCAGTCATCAATGCCTTGCGATTAAGTAAACGAGTTGTAAACAAAATTAAACAAAATTTATTTTGGGCATTTGCCTATAATGTAATTGGGATTCCGGTCGCAATGGGACTTTTGTATCCGCTAAGTGGATACCTATTAAATCCAATGCTGGCCGGTGCTGCTATGGCATTTTCTTCTGTAAGTGTGGTTGGGAATACCTTGCTATTAAGGAATAAGGGTAATGAGAAAGGGGTAAAGAATTAGAAAACAGGAGATGGGTAGCGGTAGAAATAAGTTCTAAAAATAAATCGAGAGGGAAATGAATTTTATAACCCTCTCGATTCTAACCTTGGCGTTAATTGCCAAACACTCATGTCTGGCAGCCTTAAAAAATAGATTAATTTTCCAACGGAGATCTGTGACTTAGGTCACATGTTAACTTTCCAATAATTATTTATTCATAAAAAGTTTCTAAAAATATATTCATTAAAACGGATTATCAATCCTCACTAACTTTTCCCCTCATAAATACCATGGAGAAATACCCTTTTTGACTTATAAATTGAAAAGCTGGGCTCTTAATCAGGCCCTAGAACATTCCAAGCGAACGGTTCTGTTGGCATTATTGATTACCGCATTTATTGGTTCTGGTGTACGATTCATTTTTCTTGATGATAATATTATGAATATGCTCCCAAAAGATATTGACTCCCGCAGAATCTGGGATGAAGTTATAGAAGATTTTAAATACACCGATTTTTTATTTGTTGCTTTTGGTAATTCAGGCGAAAATATATTAAATCCCGATGCCCTTGCTCTTGTCTGGGAGCTCACAGAAAAATTTGAAAATATTCCTCATGTTGACGAAGTAATTTCCGTTACTACCATGAATCGAATGGATAGTAAGGATGGTTTTCTGGAAGTGGATGACCTCATGCCCCAAAAACATCTTACAGATGAGGAGGTGATCTCGATTTCAAATTATCTGAAAAATAATTCCAATATAAGTTCCAGAATTCTCAGTAAAGAGGGGGATTATATAAACATTGTTTTGAGGCCAAAAAATGATAATGACTTTCCCGGATTGGTTGCTGCGGTTTATGACATTACGGCGCCTTATCAACACCAGTTTGAATTTCATTTTGGAGGACAACCCCATCTCACGGGCGCAATCCCTGAATTAATAAAAACGGAAACACAACAACTAATGCTGCTTGGGCTTTTTATCATGGCGGCAATTTTGCTCATAAACCTCCGGAGCATCCCTGCGGTGGGAATGGTTCTATCGGTTATTTTTCTATCTGCCCTATCGATGATGGGTTTCATGGGCTGGGTGTATCATTTAACCCAAACACCCCGTTTTTCTTTCTCAATGGTGAATACCTCCATGCCCATTGTCCTGCTTACCATAGCAAATTCGGATGGTGTGCACATCATATCTCGATTTTTCAGGGAAGCCAGGAAACATAAAGATGTAAAAAAAGCTCTCACTATGACCATGAATCAGCTCATGCTACCGGTATTTCTCACCTCCCTAACCACCACAGCCGCATTTCTTACAATGGTGTCATCCCCTATTTCCACCATGACGGGTTACGGCGCAACCATTGGTTTCGGTATAATGTGGGCCTGGGTACTATCTTCTACTTATCTCCCTGCAGTCATTAACCTGAAAAAATGGGACATGAATAATGCAGCTATAAAACAACCCAGCATTTTGGAAAAACTCATTCATCGTTTTGGTAGAAGCCTCCTTAATTATCCAAAGCAGGTATTTTTAACAGGGTTTCTTATAGTTGCAGTTTCATCAATTGGAATTTGGTATATTAATGTGGAAGTCAATATAATAAACCTATTCAAACCCGGTCATGAAATAAGAGAATCTACTTTGTTTTTAGATCGAGAAATGGCTGGATCAATGAATCTCATTTTAAAAGTAGAAGGCGATTTGAAAGATCCGGAAGTATTGAATAAGATGATTGATATCCAGGATTATATTTCAGCATTCCCTACAGTGAATACTACTTTTTCAATTGCCGATGTCATCAAAGAGATGCATAAATCCATAATGGATAATGACCCAGCTTATGAAACAATCCCTGACACCCGTGGAAAAATAAATAATCTATTTACCATGTATTCCATGTCCGGGGATCCGGATGATTTTGAGGCACTGGTAGATTACGAATATGAAACCGGTCTTATTACGGCCATGATGCAGTCTGTATCAACCAAAGAAATTGTGATAATGGCTGACCAAATTGACGTCTATATTGAAGAAATGGGAACGGAAGTACTTACAACGGAAACTTCTGGGATGATGATGTTTTTAAAAGACTTTACAACTCTTATTGTTCAATCCTCCATTAATAGTATTTTATTATCAATCGTGATAATTTTATTTATTACCTGGATATTTTTCCGTCATTGGAAATTTGGATTGCTTTCGGTTATTCCACTTACATCAGCGGTTATTCTAAATTTTGGGCTTATGGGTTGGTTTGGTATAGATTTGAGCCATTTTACCGCCTTGCTCACTTCCATTATTATTGGTGTGGGTGTTGATTTTGCCATTCACTATATTTCAGAATTCATTTATTATTCTAAAAACGGAATTGGTGCAGATGAGATAAGTCGGCGGGTGGTGGATGATGTAGGCTATCCCATTCTGCTGGATGTATTTTCTAATATGGGATTTGGAGCCCTCATCGCTTCATCGCTTATTCCATTGGTTCACATGGGGGGGCTCATGATTTTTGCCATGATTTCCACTTCATTAGGCACCCTTACCATTTTGGCATCACTCATGGAAATTAATAAACATAATCTGATTAAATTGGGGAATGGCTAACATGAAAAAATTATTTATTTTAATAATGATTATGAGCTGGTCATTCGGATTGACCGGTAATGAATTGGTACAAAAGATGGAGGATAGGATTACTCCAAATGATTCGAAGGTTGATATGGTTATGACCTTAACCAATAAAAAGGGAAAATCAAGATCATCCTCGCTTCGGTCGATAACTAAGGATGATGGTGCCAAACAGATAATCTGGTTTCTGTCTCCGGCAGATGATAAAGGTGTATCATTTTTGAAAATTGAGCATGATGATAAGGATGATGAAATGCGCATGTGGCTGCCGGCATTTAAAAAAATTCGCCGAATTTCTGCCAAAAAGCGATCAGACAGTTTTATGGGTTCAGATATGAGTTATGAGGATATGTCCACCCGCCAATTAGACGAATTCAATTTTAAAATTTTGGGTGATGAAATTTTCCAAGGTGTGCCCTGCCATTTGTTGGAATCCAAACCAAAAGAGCATATTCGCACAGAGTATAGCCGGCATATCACCTGGGTTGATTCTACATTATTCATCCCATTAAAGGAAGAATCTTATGATAAAACAGGGAAGCTCCTTAAAGAAAAATATTTTACCTACAAGGTGATTAAAAAGTATCATATTTTAACAGAAGTTCATGTAACAAATATCCAGAAAAATCATTCAACCACCCTCAAATTTGAAAATATAGAATTGGATAGGGGAGTAGAAGACAGTTTTTTTCATGAACGATATCTGAAAAGACTCCCGAAGTGAGAAACTGTATTATATATTGATTATTCATAATTCTACACAGTCACCTTGCTGTAAATTTCCAGTTCAAATAATCATTAAAAATGAATAAAATATTTAAAAAAATAATAGATAGAAGAGTGCCTCAAATTCTGGGCTCATATTTTATTGGTGCTACCACCTTATTATTTTTTATTGATTGGTTGGTTGCTAAATATGATTTTTCAGACTATTACACTTCTCTTTGTCTTTTTGGGTTAATTTGCATAGTCCCATCTGTAATTATTTTAGCCTACTTCCATGGTGCACCAGGTAAAGATGATTGGACAAAAGTTGAGAAATTTGGCATTCCAATTAATATTCTTTTTATAGCTATTGTACTATTTGCTGGGTATAAATATAATTTTTTTGAGGAAGCCCCACCTGATCATTCTAAGGTTTATGACAGTTTTCTTGTGAATATTAAATCAACCCAACAATATATTGATAATTATAAAAAGACACCCGCCTACGATGAGGTAAGCACTTATGTTGATACTATATACCCAATTACCAACAGAAGATTAACTGAAATACAAGATTATGTTTATGCAAAACTCCGGCAAGAATTTATACATCATGATCTCAATATTAATTTTGCTGAAACAGATGATGAAAAAAAAATGCTTAATAAAATAGTTTCATGGGATTATGGTATATATCTATTCAGTTTAGAGGATAGTCTGAGGAAGAAAAAATCGAATAACATCAAGCCTCTTTATTTTGATAACATTGATTATTTTAATAAAAAAAATAATACACATATTGACTGGGTTCTTTCTATTGATATTGCTGAGTCAATTCCTTCACTAAAAAAAATACTACTAATGGGTGATATACATGAAAATACAACAGTTGTTTTTTTTAAATATGTAGGAACAAAAGATTACATCAAAGATAATGGTGACAGAGGTTTAATGTGGGTCTCTGAAAGTAATGAGAGTTTTGATATTAGTCATATTGAGGATGATGACATAAAAGAATCCATCTTTAAGTTTTTAAAAAATAAAATTAAAGATTTTAGTTTTGGTGATCATATTGGTCATATTAACAGCATTTTAGATACAGATTTGGTGACCATTAAATTAAATAAACCGGACTTGATTAGGGGTACTCAATTAATCTGTTTATATAAAGGATATATTTTTAAAGAAGAAGATATTGAATCTACCTTGAGGGCATATATTGATGATTACAAAACTATATATAGTTACTTCACTCAACATCATGAATCAATTGACAAGCTATATACAGAATTAGATCTTGATTCTCTTGATTTTGGTGGGAAATCAAATCTACTAAATTGGTATAAAATTGAAATTGATTCATTAGAAGAAAATTATCAAAATATTGTTAATGAATATCAAAATCAAAAATTCCGCGAAAATAGTAAAATGATCAATTCAGAATTCAGATACTATCTTAAAATATTAACCGTACAAGATAGTATAGCCACAGCAAAGGTTACGGGGAAATTATTTCCGTTCACTCAACCACAAGTTGGTGATAAAATAAATTTAAAATAATAATTACATGGATGCACAACCCAAAGAAAGTCGATTAGAAGAATTTTTAGAAAACCCAATAAAAGCATTATGGAAGTTATCTCTTCCAATGATGTTTGGCATGGCAGTACAGGCAATTTATATGCTGGTAGATACTGCCTTCATTGGTAAATGGGTTGGTGGTACGGCCTTAGCGGCATTGGGGTATGTCTTCCCCTTTTTATTTATTATAATGGGTATAACTTTTGGTCTCGGATCTGGAGCAACGACGGTTATAGCACAATTCATTGGTGCAAAAGATAAAAAGAATGCAGATAATGCAGCAGAACATACCATTTTGTTGGGGCTCGTAATTGGGGTGATTATCGTTGTATTTGGATTTTTATTTGGTCACAAATTTATTGGTATTCAAGGGGCAGATGTAGAAACGGTAGCAGTTGCTCTTGATTATTTTTATATCATGATTGGGGGTTCTATTTTCATGATACTTTCCGTTTTCTTCAGATCCATTTTATCTGGTGAGGGAGAAATGATGTTCCCAATGAAAGTATTGGGTGCAGGCACCGTGTTAAATATAATCCTCGATCCCATTTTTATTCACTATTACCAAATTGCTGGAGCTGCTATTGCCACCGTTATCAGTCAAGCTTTGGTTACTTTGGTTTTTATTTATGCACTGCTATTTAAGCAGCATAGTTATATAACCTTCAACCTGAAAGATTTTTCATTCAATATGAAAATTATTAAAGATATATTTCGTATGGGAATGCCTGCCTCCCTCAGCATGATCATTATGTCCATGGGAATATTATTATTCAATTGGATATTAGGCACCTCAGATGCTGTTGCAGCCTATCAAACTGCAGGGAGAATTGAGCATTTATTTTTTCTGCCAATCATTTCTGTTGCCACAGCCCTGGTTACTTTAGTGGGAATGTTTTATGGCGCAAAACGATTAGATCTAATTCGTATAATCGTAAAATATGGACTTACTCGAGCCATAGCTATTTCATTAAGTTTCAGTGTATTTTTCTTATTCTTTAGTGAGAGTATTCTTCCTGCTTTTACAGATTCACCAGAAATTATACGACTATCTGTTTTATATTTTAAAATCATGGCATTTGCCTATCCATTTATTACCATTGGAATGACCAGCACCAGAATTATGCAGGGGTTGGGAGTTGCTTACCCCGTGTTTATTCTCACTTTGTTTCGGGTGGTCATTATCTCTGCATCTTTGGCATGGTATTTTGTAATCGTATTGGAAAAACCTGTCTATTATGCCTGGGTTGGAACTTTAATTTCATGCATTATAACCGCCGGTGTCAGTTTATTCTGGCTGCGGAGTATTCTCCGACGTTCTTTTAAATCTGCTGTTGAACCTGTCTGATTTTGTTACAATTAATTACATAATAAATGGAAACTAACTTTAGGATATCCGCGTAAATTTAATAGGTGGTTGGACTTCTTCTTAGTTAACTCCTCCTAAAAGTAAACTCAACAGATTCAGCCTCCTCCTAAATATAAGGGCTTCGGAAACGAAGCCCTTTCTTTTTATAATCAATTTTCTCACCCCAACCCTGAAAGGGTTGAAGAACAGAATTCTATATCGTATCCCACAAGTATTGTTTTGAATTAGAAACTATTTAGCCAGAGTATTAGGAAATCGATGAGAAACTGGCAGGCATCGATCCATTAATCCATCATTCCAATATTCCATTCACATTGGTTTTCCCAAGCTCTTGGGCACCTATTCCACATATTTATATTATATGGATGTGATTTATACCAAAGAAATTTTAATAAAATATTCACTTAATTCGGGTTTGTGAACGGGCTGCTTTTGTTACAATTATTTACATAAAATTAAGAAACTTACTTTTGGAATCCAGCGTAAATTTAATAGGTGGTTGAACTTCTTCTTAGTTAACTCCTCCTTACAATAAACTCAAAGGATTCAGCCTCCTCTTAAATATAAGGGCTTCGGAAACGGAGCCCTTTCTTTTTATAGTCCATTTGGCAATTATTATGTATATTCTCCTTACAAATATGAATAAATTTATCAAATATACACTCGTTTTTTCTTTATCCTTTGGATGGAGCCAGGATATTTACACTGAATACTTAGTTGAAAGTGGCGATAGTCTGGATGTTTTTTCCTATCAGATTCCAGAGAATTATAATAACTTAAATACCCATCCGCTTTTGGTTATTTTTCACCAATGGGGTGGAGATGAAAATAGTCCCTATTATACTCAATTTGATGAAGAAGCCAATAACCGCAACTGGCTCTACCTATCACCCTTTGGAGGATCATCCAATAATTATAATCATCAGGATGCCCAATATTTTGTAATGCAGGAAATCTTATGGCTGTCAGAACAATACAATATTGATTCCAATCGAATTTACATGGTGGGTGGTTCAATGGGCGGTGCCGCTGGAGCCATATTTGCCAATAATCATCTGGATCCGACCCGGCCTATGGTAGCAGCCACTACATCAGCTTCAGGTATATTGGATTGTGAACGGCGCTTTTATGAAATGGATGGCAATAATAGCATGATAGAGTGGTTTGGCGGTTCACCAGAGGAGGTGCCCTTTGAATACCATCGCAATAGTGCAGTGTTTTTTGCGGACTCTACTCAAAGCATGCATTTTAATTTAAAACATATACCTCTTTATTTAGATTTTGGCACATCAGAGCCTCACAGAACCCATGCTGAAGATTTATTTGCTTTACTACAGGGGTACAATCTGAATATGTGGATTGATTCCAATCCTACAGGAAGCCATGGGTTTTCAGTTATTGATGAAAACCATGCCTGTGACTGGATGAGTCAATTTGAACTTGAAAGGAACCCTAGGGAAATCAATGTAAATTTAGATGAACCCGGCCGAGCTTATTGGGTTGAAGCAAAAAATCAATCTGTAGAGGATGAATTTTTAAGAGTAGAATGCGAACGATTGAATGAAAATACCTTTTTAATAAATCAGTTTAAGAACTCAGACACATTGATTTTCCATATTTTAAATGATACCATCCCATCAAACATACAATTTTATAATTATCAATATGATTCCATATTTACTATTGGTATCACCGGAACATCACCATTTATATCTACCATTTTGGATGTTTCCTTTGAAGGATTTAATTCGGCTTATTGGGATAATTTAAATCAGGAAAATGAAACCATCTATGTTGACATTTCCTGGGGGTCTTACAATATGGCATTTACTTTTGAGGATTTCATGGATGTGAATCTGGATGGTGTTTGGGATGTTACAGATATTATTTTAACAATTCAGAATATTTTGGGTCAAATAGTATTTAATTCAACTCAAACAGAAAACGCCGACCTCAATGATGATGGTGGTGTGGATATTTTAGATATTATTTTGATGGTGAATTTGATTTTATAATGAAATCATTTTTTTAACAAGCCCAAACTTTTCCCAATCAATTTGTCGAACATTCTATCCGGTAATAGATTTGGCAAAGTAAAATGAGTAAACCGATTTGGTGTTATCACATATCGTGTTTTTGGAGAAGGATTTTGAAGGATGGCCTTAACTCGGTTGCCAATAACATCTGCATCCAATCCCTTCTTACCCATTTCAATAAAATACTTATAAAATTTTATCAGGGCTGGTTCATAGTCCGTACCCGTAAATTCATTATCTTCCGGTTTAGGCACTTTATCCCATATAGCTGTTTTGATTGGTCCCGGCTCAATTAAAATTACATCCACTCCGTACAGGAGCAATTCCCTGCGGAGCGCATCCGAAAACCCCTCAACTGCGAACTTAGACGCTGAATAGGGGGCAACAAATGGATTTGCATTTCGGCCAGCAACTGAACTGATATTAATGATTTTCCCCTGGAACGTAGAATTTTTTATAGCTCCCAACATTGGGAGAAATGTTTTTGTTACTTCAATCAAGCCAAAAAAGTTGACTTCAAATTGCTGCCTAAAGACGTCAGTATCAATAAGGCTCACCGGGCCTCCCATTGCCACTCCAGCATTGTTCACCAATCCACTTAATATCTCACCGGGTTTCAATTCATTTTTAACTAATTCAGCGCTTTTATGAATAGCATTTGCATCCGTTACATCAAAAATAAGAGGTGTGAAATTCTCCCCGAATTGTTCTTTTGTATTTTGAGCGTCTGCTTCCT
>ERZ813253.303-NODE-303-length-18596-cov-7.526991_pt1 | contig 18596 bp, 16 predicted proteins | sample MGYA00520893_ERZ813253 | MGnify/ENA primary metagenome ERZ813253 (study PRJEB31669, sample SAMD00080414) | marine metagenome | biome: oceanic hadal pelagic zone biome; feature: marine hadalpelagic zone; material: sea water | place: Pacific Ocean:Izu-Bonin Trench...
CAAAATTTAAAAAAATTTCATATAAAGACATTGATTTTTCAAATGCTTACAAAGTAGTTGACAAGGAAAAAGATCTCAAGAATATGATGACTAAGGAGGAGAAAAAATCTCTTGCTGTTAAAAGAAAAGAACTGCGAGAAAACTTGAAAACAAAATATGGAATTGCTATCATGGATGGAAAGGAAGTTGAAGTTGGGAATTACATGGCAGAACCGCCAGGAATATTCATTGGGAGAGGGGAGCATCCAATTCGAGGAAAATGGAAATCTCGTGTTTCTGCAAAAGATGTTACACTAAACCTTGGAAAAGAAGCAAAAGTACCTGAAGGAGAATGGGGTAAGATTATTCATGATAAAAATTCTATGTGGTTAGCTAGTTGGATGGATTTTCTTACACAGAAAAGAAAGTATGTCTGGCTTGCAGATTCTTCTGGATTAAAGCAAGATAGAGACAAGGCAAAGTACGAAAAAGCAGTAAAACTTGCAAAGGAAATTGACAAAATAAAAGACAGAATTGTAAAAGATATGAAAAGTAAGGAACCAAAAATCAGTAGAATTGCTACAGCATGTTATTTAATTTACAGAACTTCAATGAGAGTAGGAGACGAAAAGGATCCAGATGAAGCAGACACTGTGGGTGCTACAACTCTTAGAAAAGAACATATCAAAATAACTGCTGATGCAATTGAATTTGATTTTCTAGGAAAAGATAGTGTTAGATGGCAAGAAACAATAATAGTCGAAGGCCATGACAAACAATTTCAGAAAAATCTAAAAAAACTAATTGAAAAGAAAAATCCTAAAGACGAAATTTTTAATGACATTACTTCAAGACATGTAAATGCATATTATTCCAGTATTGTAAAAGGACTTACTGCCAAGGTGTTTAGAACATATCTTGCGACAGCAGTTGTCAAAAACTATCTTGCAGAACATGACAATATTAAAGGAAAGACAGCAAACGAGAAATTATACCATGCAAAAATGGCAAACCTTGAGGCTGCCAAAATGTGTAATCATAAGAGAACCATTCCAAAGACATTTGACCAGGTATTAGAAAAGAAGCGAGATACTATCAAAAATGCTGAAAAAGATCAGCCTTCAAAGAAAACTCAAGAGACTCTCAAAAAAGTGGAATCAAGTCAGCCAAAGACTGAAACTCAAAAGAAGAATAAAGAGAAAAGAATCAAGACATTAAATGAACAAATCAAAAAGCAAAAACAGAAGCACAGAGAAAGAGTAGAAAAGTTAAAGCTACAAATTGATTTATCTGAAAAAACCAGAGATTACAATCTTGGAACATCTTTGAGAAATTACATAGATCCTCGGGTTATCAAGGCATGGACTGATGAGGTAGGTGTAGAATGGGAAAAATTGTATACAGCTGCATTACAAAAGAAATTCCTTTGGGTAAAGAATGAGAATACAGAGTGAAAGGATCTAAAGTAAAAATCTGAAACATTTTAGAATCATTTAATTTCCCAAATTTTTCAGGCATATACATGCCGGGGTAGCTCAGCCTGGTTAGAGTGCCAGTTCATTTGGTAAACTCTAGCGGTTCTCCAACTAAGGCAATACTCATAATCTGGAGGTCGCGGGTTCGAAACCCGCCCCCGGCATTACAAGTCTTGTTCATATCCTAACTAAACTGAAGAAAATAATTAATCGCAAAATATCTTAGTGCTTAAGATACTGAATTGCTGAAGGAATTATTTTATTCGGTATCGTAGTATGGCTAAAACTGAATTGTGAAGATCTAGCTTTGTAATTATTTTTGGAGAAACTGCAAACTCTATTCTAGTGGAATTATTCCTAGCAATCTCTAGCATCTTCATTATACTCTTGAATTGAGAGTTGGTGTGATAGTTTGCAGAAACGATTAGCGTATCTACTGCTCCAATCTCCAATGCCTTGTAGATAATGTCATTTCTCTTCGCAGTTAGTCCTTCTTTGAATAGTTTTTCGTATTTTTCAATAATCTCTGTGACATATTTTCTCCTATGCTGGTACAAGTGATGGATTATTTTCTTATAGATATCATGAATAGGAGTAGAAAAAGACAAGTCTTCTACAAATCGACATTTATTTGCTAACTCCGAATCTAGCTCACCATAAAATTCTGTCTTTGCAGGACCAATTCCACCTAACAGTATTAATTCAGAATTAGAATCCATGTTTCTGACTTTGGTTGCAACTTTCTTAAAGAAGACATGAATCTTTGTTTGTCTTGCCCTTAGGAATCTCCCCTGACTCTGTCCACCTTTTCTATGTCTACTTCGTAGATCAATTCGAAGCTTAGCTTCTTGAATTATTTGACTACCATGAAATTTCTGTATTCTTGCAGATTTTTGATCAAGCGTTACTAGTAAAACATCATGATTGGTTTTGAGAATATCACGGAATGGCTTGATGTATGGTCTTTTGCTTGCCATGTAGATGTAGGGAAGTCTCTTTGAGGTTCCAATCTCTTTGGTGTGTACTTTGCCGTTCTTTATCCATCCAAAAATACATAGAGTCTTTGCAAACTTGCCTGCCGAGGAAGGACTCTTTCTAAGGTGTGTGATTCTTTTTTCTATTTCTGATTCAATTATTTCAAATGACTCCTTTCTCTTTGTTTCTTGTAGCAAAGAGATGGTCTCGGTTCCTTTACCATATGGATAGTAGACAGACACACATGGAGAGTCAATCTGTTTAATTTCATATAGAAACTGATTCAGGGAATACCACTCAGTTGAGGAGACAATAGATTCTAGATTATTTTTTACAAGATTTGCTTGCATTTTGTTCTGTTATTTTTATAACACTTCAAAAGCATTTTTAAAAGTATTTGGGTTTGATTTGAGTTGTGAATCTATAATTGATTTTGAAAATTTGTGCACTTTCATCATATGTGTTGGAATATCATCACATTCTTTCTTACAGGTTCTACATAGATACTTCATATCAGATCTAAAGTGCTTTTTAGGTACTATTAGAACCATGTGTTTAATTCTTCTAAATGTAACAAGATTCTGAGCCTAAATAATCATACTCAAGTTCTTTTTTCCAGATATTTTTCCAATTAAATTAAAATTATTTCTAGTTTGATATCTTCATAATTCCTTCTTTGATCAAGAATTGAAGTGCGCTAATAAATTCACTATCTGAAGAGTTTCCATCTACCCAAACACCAGTAGTGAACTTAATCCAAGATGGAATTTCATTAGATGCCATATCAGAACCTTGTGCGGTTGGAGGAAGTACAATAATTTTATCTGCAATAAGGAACTGAATTGCATTGATAAATTCACTATCTGAAGAGTTTCCATCTACCCAAACGCCTGAAGTAAATTTAATCCAATCAGGAACTTTGGCAGTAGCAGGTAATTTTTGTTCCATAGATGTGTCATTGGAACTTATCACAAATGACATTTTTTTTACTGTTGCCTGTGAACTGCCATACTGAGCTTTAACAATGTATTTCCCATCAGAGAATTTCTCATTTAGTGTTATAGTATGTGAGAATGTGCCATCAATATTGACTGGAGTTTTCTTAGTTGAAATAAAGTTGTTATTAGAATCAAAGATTGAAATCCGTAAATTTCTGTTTTCGTCATACTTGTTGACATTTCCAGAAAATGTTATTGTTTCTCCAAGATTGTATGATTCTTTATCAGAGTATATCTCTACAGTGTAGTTGTTAGCACTGCTTTGTACAGGAGGAGCACCATAACCAAAAGCCTCAGATCCTAATGAAGTTACGAGAAATAATGACACTGTAGTAATGATGAAAATTTTGTTAAATCTAGTAATCAACACTTTGTATATTTTTCCTCAGGAGTAACTAAACTTTTGGTTTACTCACTGAATGTATTTTTATTAGGTATGAATAAATCCCAAAATATCATGAAGATAGCAGTTATGGGAATGGGAGTAGCAGGCTCTTATCTCATGGCCAGACTAAAAGACTCTGAACACGAAGTAGTAGGATATGAGAGAATGGTAGAAGAGAGACATGACTCTATCTGCGCTTGGGGAACAATAAAGTCAGAGCTAGATAAGTTCTGCGAAAAGACTGGAAGAAATTTTGATGACTTTATGATTCATGAGGGAAAAACCATGAAAGTCAAGATGGGTAATGGTGTAAAGTTTGATATTGGATTACATGGATTATGTACGTATAACAAATTAGGATTAATCAAAGATTTTATCAAAGATTCAAAAGTACTTTATGGAACAGCACCAAAGCTTGAAGAGCTAGAAAAAGAGTATGACATGATAATTGATTGTACAGGATTTCATAGAATTTATCTACCAAAACTAAAAGAGGATTTCTTCTTGCCAACATACGAGTACAAAGTTGAATATGAAAACGGCGTACCATTTGATGACTTTTACTTGGAACCATTCCCAGGAATGTCGGGATACTTTTGGTATTTTCCATTAGGGGAGAAATGGGCACATATTGGAGCTGGGGATTACAAAAAGAACCACGTAAAAGTCACTGATGAGTTCTTGAAAAAATATGGAGGTAAAGTTATCCAAACCAAAGGACGTCCAATTAGATTGGCCACACCTGATAGATGCAAGCCATTCTATTCAGGAAAAGTAGTTGGCGTTGGCGAATCAATTGGAACAGTCTTTGCAATGTTAGGTGAGGGAATTATTCCATCAATGCAGTGCGTCGATATTTTCCTAGATAACATGCATGACTTTGCAGCATATGAAAAGGCAGTTGATAAACACTTTAAGGTATATGCTAAGGTGTTTAATTTTGTTAGAAAAAAAATCCACAAGGACTTTAATTTCTTTAAGGCATTACCTGACTTTATTGCAATATTTCTATACATGAAAAAGCATGAAAAAAGATTTGGGATGGATATCAAGATTAGTAATTTAATGAAAGTGGCTAAAGCCTAACTAAAACTAACTAAACCCAATCCATCTCTATTAGTACGGTTAGAAGCCATATTGTAATCGTAAATAATTTTAGAGTATTCCTTGAATTCTTCCTTCATAGGATCTAAACTCTCTGCAAGATAAAATCCTGGACAGTCACCTGTAAACTGAAAAGTTGCATGTACACGGGCTTTTCCTTTTTCGTTTTCCAGCCAAGTACTAAATGGATAAAGATAGCATACACCAGGTCTGTCAGGATGCATGCTACAATCTCCCTCATTATCTAAAAATCTACATGAGATGTGTGTTCCATCATCTGCTTCAGTTTCATCTTTCTTTCTTTTTAGATTAATTGTAGTCATCGTTGTCATTTGTCCTGATGGCCCTGGTTCTTGATAAGTTACAGTAAGTGTTTCATTTTTTATAAAGTCTGAAGTGTTTTGATACTTCAAACCTTTTCCAATAGTAATTAGATCATCAGAGGTTAACGGAAGTCTACCTTGTCTGTTACAACAGTTGTGACAGTCAGGCCAATAGCATTTCCATAAGATGTATTTCTTTTGAGAATTAAGATATGGCACATGAAAGATTACATCTTTTACTTTTATGGTATAATCAGCTACATCAGTAACTTTGCCTAAAGTGAATTCTCTTAATATTGGATCAATATCCCAATCTTTTTCTAACAAATTTAATGATTCTTCAATTTCTTTTTGAGACAATCAAGTTATAATATATTTTGTAGATTTTATTAATGTAGTTAGAATTAAGGGATTTCAGTAAATGATTATATTCTAAAACACCAGAATTTGTTTTGGTAGCCCGATAGTCTAGTGGTCAAGGATTCTGCCCTCTGGATCTCATGAGTGGATAGGCGGAGACGGCAGTTCGAATCTGCCTCGGGCTACTGAAAAAATGTCTATCTTGATGCTTGTGCTATACGTTCTAACTCATTTTTCTTCTTTACAGAAGGAGCATTTGAGTCATTATTAGATGCAAGTATGAGTTGTTCAGCCATATGTTCTTCAATTGGTTTTGGGTTGGAAAATGTTGCTTCTTTAATTGCATCTGAGATGAATCTTAGAGCCAAGTCAACTCTTCTGATTGGAGCAACATCAACTGAGACATGATATACAGTTCCACCATAAACAATTCTAGTAGTGTCTTCGTTTGGAGCAGAAAACTCTACTGCTCTAACTAAAACTTCAACTGGATTTCGTCCAGTTTTTAGTGCAATAATATCAAATGCAGTTTTTACAGTATTGAGAACTTTGATCTTTTTTCCAGTCATTCTTCCTGTGTTCTTTGCATATTTCTTTCCAAAGTGCATTGTCTTGTTGATTAATCGTTCAACAAGGTTAACATCAGCTTTGTTAAATCTCTTGAGTGCTGAACGGCCAAAGGTGTACGGCAAAATTTGTTTTCTCAATGAGATTGCAGTCTTTAATCCAGGATCTTTAACCTCAATATCTGACAAATCCCATTTCCTAAATAATAACAAATTCTTTGTTTGTGCCATTTCTATCTCCTTGGTTTTTCTTTCTTACCAATTACCAACTCGTGAAGTGACGTATCATTAACTTTGAAAACTTTGAATCTAACGCCAGGAATATCTCCCATTGCACCACCTTGAGTTGCACCCATGCCTTGAATGTGTACCTCATCGTGTTCATCAATAAAGTTCATTGCACCATCTCGTGGCAAAAATGCTGTAACGGTTTTACCATTTTTAATTAATTGAACTCTAACACATTTTCTTATAGCAGAGTTAGGTTGTTTTGCTGCAATACCTACTTTTTCTAAAACAATACCTCTTGCTTGAGGTGCACCTCCTAGAGGATCAGATTTTTTATCAATACCAAGTTTTCTTCTCTTGTAAGTAGAGATTGCCCATCTCTGTTTCTTTTTCTTAGCGGTCAAAACCCTACCAGCAAATAATCCAAGAGGTGATTTTCTCATATATTATATCTCCAGTGTTGCCCTTTCAGGACTGTTAATCAGCACGTTTGTAATGTTAAAATATCGTTTTGCAAGTAGCCTTGCTTTCTCAGCATTCCTGCCTTCTCTTCCAACAACAATTCCTTTCTTTCTTGGGTCTACTATAACAATTGCCTGTTTTGACCCATCTAGTCGTGTACTTATTTTTACTTCAGAAACTAGTTTTGAATTAAGTAAATTAGTCAAAAATTTTACTGGATCTTCATCAAATTCTACCAACTCAACATTTCTTTTGAGAATATTTTGTAATGATTTGATATGAACACCGCCTTTGCCAATTGCCAAACCCATTTTACCAGAATTAACTACAAAAATTATTCTATCTTGTTTTTCATCTTCAATACAATCACGTGCAGTGGCACCTGTAACATTTTGGAAAAGAGATATCATACGCATTTGTTCAGTTGTGATTTTAATTGCTTGTGTCATAAAAAGTCCTATTTATCTCCAAACAAAAATGTCTCATTTAAACTTAGATAAAATGAAATACAACTATTCATTTTTTTCCTCAGCTTCTGTATCTTTTAGAATTGATTTGATGTTACCATCAGTTATTGATGTAAATGAAAGTGTTGAAATTCTAAATTGCAAGCCGCACAATCTACCCAATGCGACTGATGTTCCTCGAAAGTTCACTAATGGCACTTTTTCTCTTTTTGCATCTAATTCAATTTTCTCAAACATTTCTTTTTTAACTGATTGAGACAATACAACTAGCTTGGAATTTTTTACAGAGTTCAAAACTTGTTTAGCTCCAAATGTTAGCTTATCTTCTTTGAGAGCATCTTTCAATGATTTTTCAAGTATCTTACTCATGTGTTTACCTAATGACAATCGTCTTAACAGGGCTTTATACGTTTATTGAAAAATCAAGCACAGTTTAATACGAAAAACTTAGTTTAGAAAACCAAATAGAGAACCTAAGAAGAAAATGCACGACTTAGTTCTTCAAAAAAGTTAGTTGATTTTTGTTTTTTAGATTCAAATAAAATATTTTTTTCAGGTAAAGCAGATTGTTGATAAACAATTTTCTCAGTTTCAGATTCTACAGTTTTAGATAATGCAATTTCAAGATTAGTCTTTATCCATAGAGATAGTTAAAATGTTATCACCACGTATCAGAATCTTTCCAAGTTTTTCAGGTTTTTCAGCAGATACATCTTCTGCATCTTCCAGGGTCATATTCATGTGGATGTCAAACTCTTTGAGGATGCCTTGAATAGTTTTGGTATTTCGCAATTTGAGTGTAACAAGTTTGTCTTTAGTGTTATTCATTAATGTTGAGATTTCATAAGACATAATTATTCACTTGATAGTTTAATTTTTGTTCCTCATTTTTTCTTACTCACTTGCATGTATAAATCAACAGTACCACTTCCAATTGGAATATTGCATCCAACAATTACGTTTTCGGTGATTCCTTTGAGTTGTTCTACTTCTCCAGCAAGTGCAGCGTGTGCAATTGTTGGCACTGTAATTTCAAATGCAGCTCTTGCAAGAACACTGTCTTTAGTGCCAGCAATCCCATGCCTACCAATTTGTTGCATATATCCTCTTGAACACATCAAGTCAGAGACTAACATAATGTATCTATTGTCAACTTCTAGTCCTTGGTCTTCTAAAGTATGGTTTAGTTCATTAATTAATGAATTTCTTGCAGCTTCAATGCCCAAAGTTCCTGCAATTTCAAAGACATTGTTTGTTCTAACATTTCTTTTGTCAATTCCTTTGACTTCAAGTACTTTCGCAATGTTAGAACCAGTTGTTTGGATAACCCATTCATCATCCTTTTGGACTAATGTAACACGCTCAATATCTGGAACTCCTTTAACTGTAGTATTAAGAACTTTATTTCTAATTGCAATTGCTGTTGCAGTATCAACTTCATCAATTAATTTGAGGACAATTAATTCGCCAGTTGTCTCAATCTTAAATTTTTTATTTGATGAAAGTGCTGCCTCTACCTCTGCAATAGTGCATCCTCTTTCTCTAAGTCTTTTTTCGCTCAAAATTAGTTTGATTTCAGTAGAATAATCAGTTTCAGTATCAGCAATTAATGCACTTACTTTAGTTTGTAATACATGTCTTGCAACCTCAATTGCTTTTTCTCGTGATTTTTTATATTCTTTTTCAAGATAGATGTCCATAGTTGGGGTAACAGGTTTCTTTCTTGCATCAACTAATTCAATTAGTCTTGGAAGACCCAACGTAACGTTTCTTTCTTTAATTCCTGCAAAGTGGAAAGTTCTCAAAGTCATTTGAGTGCCAGGTTCACCGATTGATTGAGCAGTGATAATTCCTACTGCTTGTCCAGGTTCCACTTGGGCTTTGTTGTAAAGTGCAAGTCCTTTCTTACATACAATTTCTGCACCTTCTTTGCTTAGGTCAGAATCACGTAAGGCATCAGTTAGAAGTGAAGTTAATCTTGGATTGAGTGTCTTTGTGTATTTCTTGGCAAGAGTATCAATTTCATCTTTTGTAGCTTTCTTTCCAGAATCAATAATAGTTTGAGACTCAATTAGTCTGCTAGCGTTAAATGCTTCACCATGATCACTTTTTGCTACATCTATTCCATCTTCACCATACATGAATTGAACAATGTGACCGTGTGGATCTCTTACTGTTCCATCATATTCTAATCTAATGTGTTCTAATGCGTTAATTAATCTGCGTTGCATGTAACCGCTTTGTTGTGTTCTAACTGCAGTGTCTACAAGTCCCTCACGACCTCCCATTGCATGGAAAAAGAATTCTAACGTAGAAAGGCCTTCTCTATAATTGGATTTCACAAATCCGTGTGCATCAGGATTAGGATCATGTTCCTGGAAATGTGTTAAGGCTCGATTATGGAAACCATCATGTAATCTGTTTCCTCTTCTTGATTGCTGACCCAAGGCACCTGCCATCTGACCAATGTTCAGGGATGAGCCTCGAGCACCAGTTGTAGCCATAATTCTTCCTGCATTAGTCTCATCAAGGGATTTGTCTGCAGTAGATCCTGCTTTGTCTCTTGCCTTACCTAGTTCGTTGACAATATATGCTTCCAAGGCCTCCTCGGGTCTCATACCTCTTGTGAGTTTGAGAGTTCCTTTCTCGTATTGATGAGTCAAATCAGAGACTATATCATAAGTTGATTTAATATCATCTTTAATCTTTTGTACGTCTTTTTCTGGAACTTCAAGATCACCATAACCATAGCTGAAACCATAAGATGTAATGAATTGTTTAACCATAATTAGAATAGAGTTAAGGAAGTTTTTACCAGCTTCATTGCCATAGTCTTTTGCAATTCTATGTAACACACTTTCTGGTTCTTCTGCGCCAATTGAAGCTTTATCAATAACACCACTGATTAGTTCACCATTTTTAATTACAACATCTTTTTGTTTACCTTGTGTTCCCTTGGACCATTTTGATGTGAGGACATAGTTAAAGTCTTTTGGAAGAAATAATGAAAATAGTTGTTTTCCAGTATATGCTGGTCCATCTTTTGTTTTAGTAGCAGGTTTAGGTAGTGGATCAGTATAACCACCAAGCATAGCAAGGTTTGTAAATTCTTTGACAGTAAGAGTTGTATCATCTTTAGTAAGGAGATATGCACCAGTAACAAAGTCTCTTAGTGCCCCAATAATGGGACCTCCATATCTTGGAGAGATTAATTGATCTTGAACTCTCATCAAAAGAATTGCTTCTGCTCTTGCTTCTTCACTTTGAGGAACGTGAAGGTTCATCTCATCACCATCAAAGTCTGCGTTGTATGGAGGACATACAGAAGGATGCAATCTAAAAGTCTTACCTGGAAGTACTTTGACATAATGAGCCATAATAGACATTTGATGGAGTGATGGTTGTCGATTAAACATCACAATATCACCATCTGAGAGATGTCTTTCAATTAGATATCCAATCTCAAGTGTTTCAGCAATTGTAGAGCGATCTTCTACAAAATCTAATCTAATCTTTACACCATCAGGTCTAACAATATAGTTAACGCCTGGAAAATTTTCAGGTCCATTTATCACAAGTTTTTTCATTCTATCAATGTTCCATTCGGTAACAATTTCAGGAATAGTTAGTTTCATGGCAACTTGTTTAGGAACTCCAACTTCAGACAAATCCAAGTTAGGATCTGGAGAGATAACAGTTCGGCTTGAAAAGTCAACTCTCTTTCCAGATAATGAACCTCTGAATCTTCCTTCTTTTCCTTTTAATCTTTGAGTTAATGTTTTGAGAGGACGGCCAGAACGATGATGTGCTTGTGGGATTCCAGAAACTTCGTTATCAAAATATGTTGTAGTGTGATACTGTAACAAGTCAACTAAATCTTGAACAATAAGTGGCGGAGTTCCTGCATCTTTACTTTCTTTTAGTCTTTGATTAACTCTGATAATATCAACCATTTTGTGGGTTAAATCATCTTCTGATCTTATTCCTGTTTCAAGAATAATTGATGGTCTAACAGTTACTGGTGGAACCGGAAATGCTTGAAGAATAAACCATTCTGGTCTAGCAGTAATAGGATCATATGATAATAGTTCTAAATCTTCGTCAAGTATTTGTGTAAATCTTTCTCTAATGGTAATTGGAAGTAATCTATGTTCACCAATTTCAGTTTTCTCAACAAAGATTGTTGGCTTTGTAAAGATTAACTCGTATTGTGTTTTTCCACAATGAGGACATTCTTTTGCTTTTTTTGCTTTCTCTATAATTTGTTCTGGAATACGTTTTCGAGAAATTACAGTGTAAGCAGCGTTTTTAGTTTTGATTTTTTTGAATGCATCTAAATCTTCTTGAGGAACTTTGAGTCTTGCACAAGAACGACATGTTGATTGTAATAGTTTGTAGATGTTATCAATAAATGCAATATGTAAGATAGGCTCTGCAAGTTCAAGATGTCCAAAGTGCCCAGGACATCTTGCAGCTGTGTTTCCACATGTTAAACATTTTTGTCCAGGCTCAAGAGTACCAAGTCTACCATCCATAAGACCTCCTTGAACAGCCATTCCATCTTCATCGTATGTTTCTGGAGCAGTAATTTCAGCAACAGAATATTTTCTAATTTCGGTTGGAGACCATACTGAAAATCGAATTCCGGCAATTCTTTTTATTGTTTGAATGGACATTAGACCTTCTCCTTGATTAATAATCGTGGTGTAATGTTAAGACTCTGCATTTCTTGTAAGAGCAATTTGAATGCATATGCTACAGATACAGATGATACTTTGGCTTTATCACCACAAACTCTACAAACATATTTTCTTTGTTTAACATCATGGTAAGCTACCAAACCACATCTTTCACATACAAAGATATCAGATTTGTCAGACTCATCAAGTAATCTATCTTTTAGGATCATTGAGGCTCCATAAGCAATCAAACAGTCTCTTTCCATTTCACCAAATCTCAATCCACCGCCTCTTGCTCTTCCTTCTGTTGGTTGTTTGGTTAACATCTGAACTTGTCCACGTGCTCTAGCATGGATTTTATCGGCAACCATGTGATGTAGTTTTTGATAATATACAACTCCAATAAAGACTTCAACTGGGAATGATTTTCCTGTTCTTCCATCATACATAATTTCTTTACCAGAATATTTGAAACCATGTGCATCCATCACTGGTTTGACTTCATCCATTTTTTCTCCCACAAATGCAGAACCATCAAATCGTTTTCCACGAAATGCTGCAGCTTTTCCACAAATTGATTCCATCATCATTCCAACTGTCATTCTTGAGGGGAATGCGTGAGGATTAATCAAAACATCAGGGGACATTCCCTCAGCTGTATATGGTAAATCTTCTGCTTTAGCTAAAATTCCAAGTACACCTTTTTGTCCGTGTCTTGATGCAAACTTATCGCCAATCTCAGGAATTCTCATATCTCTTGCTCTAACTTTGTACATTTTTCCACCTTCGTTTGATTGTGTCATAACAACAGTATCTACAACTCCTGTTTCAGAGGGTCTAACACCAACAGAGGTGTCTCGTCTGTATGGACCAGTTGATTCAAACTCTCTATATTCTTCCATAAATCGTGGAGGACTAGTTTTACCAATCAAAATATCTCCTCCTTTAATTGTAGATTCGGATGCAACAACCCCATCTTCTTCAAGTAATCTGTATGCGCGTTCTCCCTTGTAACCTCTAATATTATCTTCAGCATTTGGAATTTCAAAGTTATCACGCATTCCACCGGGGTATTGTTTTGCTTCAGCATCATAGATTCTATAGAAGAAAGATCTTCCTAATCCTCTATCAACGGATGCTTGACTAAGTACGATGGCATCTTCAATATTATAACCATCAAATGGCAATACTGCAACAATACAATTCTGACCAGCTGGTCTCTCCTCTAATCCTAAAAGCTTCATTGCTTTTGTGTTAACAATTGGAGTTTGTGGATATAACATAAAGTGTTGCCTAACATAGGTACTAGTATTCATCATTGGTGTAGAGAATCCTAAACTTTGTTTTGCCATTGCAGATTCATATGTATTTCTTGGAGACTGATTATGTTCAGGATATGGAATAATTGAAGCACCTGCACCAAGAATTGCTGGTGGAAAGACTTCAAGGTGAGTATGCTTCTTTGTATCTTTGTCATCTAAAGTAACATAACAGTTTTCTTCTTCATTTGCATCAATCATTTCCAAGACTCCCATTCTCAAAAGATCAGTCCAAGAAAGTAGTTTCTTTGTAATTTTATCCAGTAGTTCTTGGGTTAGTAATGGTTTGTTATTTTTGATAATGATTAATGGTCGTAAGACACGTCCTGCATTGCAATTTACATATAGTCTTCTTGTTGCAACCTCAACATCAGATCTATGAAATGAAACACCTACGTGAGAGTGAATTTTTGAGTTTCTTCTAAGGTTTCTAAGTGATTCAGCTAGTTCTTCACCATCTTTATAATATCCAATTAGACGACCGTCAACAAATATTCTGGTTCCATCTTTTTTCAAATCTTCTTTGGCATCAAAGAAATGTACAGTTCCAAGATCATATAGTTTTTCTATAATTTCTTCAGAGGGAACATAAACCGAAATAATTCCAGATAGTGCCAAGTTTTTTACCAAACCACAATTCGAACCTTCTGGGGTTTCACTTGGACAAATTCTTCCAAAGTGGGTTGCATGCAAGTCTCTTGCCTGAAAGTTTGGTTGTGTTCTACTTAGAGGGGATTGAATTCTTCGAAGATGGCTAATTGTTGAAAGATAGTTAGTTCTATCAAGTAATTGAGTAACACCAACACGTCCTCGTCCCCAATTTCCTGTTGCAATAGCGTTGTTTAGTTTATCAGTAATTATTCCTGGACGAATTGCTGCAGCAACTGCATTAATTCCACGTTTTTGGCCTGATCTTTCTAATTGATATTTCATGTCTCTTACAAGATTTCTAAATGCAGTTCTAAACAGGTCTGCCAACATTTGTCCTGCAAACTTTATGACTTTGTTTCCATAGTGGTCTTTGTCATCAGGATTAATCCATCCAAGTTTTAATTCCAATAGTTTACAAGCTGCTTCACCTAAGAATTGGGCTTTTTCTTTTCTGTTTTCTGGATGTTTACCCAAGTGTGGCAACAATCCCCAATCTAGTAAAGTTTCTGCGCGTTTTATCTGGAATTCTTCTAACATTCCAGGTGCGATTCTTTTACTAATGTAGACAATTGCATCTTTTGATGTTGGAACATCACCAGCTTTTTCAAATGAACCTTCTAATTCATCTTGAATTTCATCTACCAATGAAACTACTGCAGCAATTTCTCTATCAGATTCTAATCCAAGTGCTCGCATCAATGTAACAACTGGGATATCAACTGGGGAGCCAGGAATTCTAGCAACAATTAATCCATCGTTTTTCATGACAAGTTCTAATTTTGCACGATAACCGACAATTGAAGAATATACTTTAGCCTTAAAAACAATATTTCCACCTACAGTTTCTCTATCAACAATAATTTTGTTATAAGAAAGATCTTCTAATCCTACAATGACTCTTTCAGAACCATTGATGATAAAATAACCACCTGGATCTTTTGGATCTTCTCCGTGTTCAATTAATTTTTGAGTGGAGAAATTATGTAAGATGCATGCATTTGATTTTGCCATAACTGGAACATCTCCAATATGAACAAATCTAGATTCCAAAGTTTTTCCATCCTCTACAACACTAGCTTCCAGCATTACAGGTGCAGAGTATGAAACATTTCTCAATCTTGCTTCAGCTGGTGATATATGAGTAATAGAACCATCAAGTTCCATCATTCTTGGTTGTTGTAGCTTGACTTTACCTAGTTGAATTTTGTAAGGATATTCAGAGTTTTCAATGTCTATTTGCCTAACTTCATCAATAATACTTTGAAGACCTCGTTCTAAAAATTCATCAAAGGAATTAAGATGTTGACGTGCAATACCCTCACGTTTTAGGATATCTTGAATTACTGGCCAGCGTTTTATAGAAGGGTGCACCATCTATAATTCCACCACATATCTGTAATAGAGACTCTCACCAGCAGTTGGACTTTTTCTGGTAATCTTAATCATATCACCTGGTTTTACACCAAGTCCCAAAATTGCAGGATCATTTACAAAGATTAATGGTAATTCGGTTGGTTTACAATTATATTTTTTTAGAACTTGTTCAGCTTCTTGTTTGGGAATTATTTCATGTTTTGGCACATAGATATGATCAGGAACTAGAACCTGATTTTTCTTAATTGCCATCTACAACACCTCCATAAGGAACATTAAATGTAACAATAAAGAATACACACAAACTGTCAAAAATTCACGTTCAGGTTAATATATATCTAGTCTGAAATTCGTTACAAGAAGTGTTTTTTCTTGTTTGTCAATAAATTTTTTCATAACCTTAAATAATGTAAATTTAGGCGTAAAATTGATGAAAGCTCATTTAATGGTGTTTGCCTTATCTGCAATTTTGATTGTAAGTATTGGTATGACACCAACATTTGGACATATACAAAGCTCGATTGTTATTACTACAGACAAAGCATCCTATTCAGAAGGTGAAATAATTCTAGTAACAGGAGAAGTTCAGTCTCTGTATGGTATTCCAGTAAGCATTATTGTTAAAGCTCCTAATGGGAACTTGGTATCAATAGCACAAATTGATGTTGGTGCTGATAAAAAATTCAGTACTGAAATTACTGCTGGAGGGGCATTAATGAAAGTGGAAGGTACGTACACAATAACAGTTCAGTATGGAAATGTAAATCGAACAGCAGAAACATCATTTGAGTTTGGCGGCGTAATAGAAGATCAAACAATGGAAGAAACTACTGGAGAAACCATTATGGAATTTGAATCTGAGATAACTGATACAACAATTTCAGTTCAAGGTTCTGTTGATTTGATCGGATATGAGATTACAGGCGGAAAACTACTAAGTATCATGACTGATGTGGATGCAAAATCACTGATCATTTTAATTGATGCTACAGACGATGGTTCACTGACGATCACAATCCCTAGATCTGTGTTGGATGCATTACTTGGAGATGGAAGCGATGATGATTTCTTTGTCTTGGTCAACGACGAAGAAGTAGACTTTGATGAAATAATCTCATCAACAGATAGAATACTTATCATAGCATTCCCAGCAGGTACTGAAACGATTGAAATAATTGGTACCTTTGTGATTCCAGAATTTGGTACAATTGCAGCCATGATTCTAGCAGTGGCAATTATCTCAATAATTGCAATTTCTGCAAAATCGAGACTTAGCATCATACCAAGATACTAAATTTCATCTTTTTTCTCTTTTTAAATATACATAAATACCAAAGATATTGGATTGAATTAGGATGAATTTTAAACGTTCTACAACAACAATGGTAATAGCTATTATGGCGCTGTCATTAATATCAATGACCTCAGTTCAGCAAGATGTTTTTGCTTCAGGTCCAGGAATGTCGATTACAGCTACAGCCGATCAAGGCTCAAATACTATTGCTGTTACAGGTATGACAGCCTTAGCTTCTAATGATGTTACATTTGTAGTAAAATCTCCAAGTGGAAATAATCTAGTCACTGTTGCTCAGGTAACACCAGATGATGATGGTAATTTTACAGTCATATTCAAGGTTGGTCAAACATGGAATGAAGATGGACTTTATTCTATTACAGCAAAACAAGGTCAATCATCAATATACACACTAACGGTTTTTGTTGAAGTAACAAGTGGTATGACTGAAGAAACTTCTGTAACTCAATCTACTTTAGAGATGGAAAGTATTCTATCAATCCAAACAAATGTTGATAAATACACAGGACTCGAAATTTCTGCAGATGCTGTTGAGGGATCTACAACAATTGAGATTACAGGATCGACTGATAGAATAAGTGAAGGCATTACATTGACTGTAACTTCACCAAATGGAAATATAGTATCCATTGCCCAAGTATCACCAGATGTTAATGGAGAATTCACTACTGTGTTTACCACAGGAGGACCATTATGGAAACAAGATGGAAACTACATTATATCTGCACACCAAAATGACGATGAAATGTATAATGCTTCAGTTACAGTGGAGATCATAGATGGCTTTGTAATACCAGAATTTGGTACAATTGCAGCCATGATTCTAGCAGTGGCAATTATCTCAATAATTGCAATTTCTGCAAAATCGAGACTTAGCATCATACCAAGATACTAAAATCACAACTTTTTTCATTTTTTAAATATACATAAATAGAGATGGCTGTAAATCGCAATAAGATGAACAGCCGTACGTCGTTCGCGCTACTAGCAATTTTGACTGCAGTCGCTACTTTAACCATGTCATCAGCATATGCTACTGGGCATTATCAGGAAGCAGGTATTATGTATCCTGAAGAAGCTAAAGCATTAGCACAAAAGATGCTGCTTGAAGATCGTCCAGTATCTGTTTGGACAGATAAAACAGATTATGAACACAATGACATGATTATGGTAACAGGTCAAGTAGCACACATATCTGGATTTCCAATTACAGTTACCGTTGTAAGTCCATTAAACTCCATTGTTACAATTGATCAACTTACTGTAGCAGAAGATGGTAGTTTTGAGACTACTTTAAACACAGCAGGTCCAATGTGGAAATATGATGGTACCTACATCATTAAAGTAAATTATGGCAGTGCTGAAAAAAGTAACAAAGTAAAAGTTGAATTAATTGGCGGAGTTACATTTGAACCAGATTACTCAACACCAACAACAGACAAACAATGTAGTGTTAATGAAATATCTGCAGATGGTCATTGTATACAATATAGTATTTCAGGTGGAATGGTAACTGGTGCAACACTCAATACTAATGAAAATTCAATTGTAATTAACATCAACGCTGAAGATGATGGAACATTAACAATAGACCCATCAACAGTTCAAGAAGGTACCTTCATGGTGCTAGTTGATGGAGAAGAATCAAATGATGTTGAAATTGACGGAAATACTGTTACTGTAATGTTCCCAGCAGGTACTGAACAAATTGAAATAATTGGTACCTTTGTGATTCCAGAATTTGGTACAATTGCAGCCATGATTCTAGCAGTGGCAATTATCTCAATAATTGCAATTTCTGCAAAATCTAGACTTAGCATCATACCAAGATACTAAATTTCATCTTTTTTCTCTTTTTAAATATACATAAATACCAAAGATATTGGATTGAATTAGGATGAATTTTAAACGTTCTACAACAACAATGGTAATAGCT
>ERZ813253.304-NODE-304-length-18575-cov-4.001084_pt1 | contig 18575 bp, 37 predicted proteins | sample MGYA00520893_ERZ813253 | MGnify/ENA primary metagenome ERZ813253 (study PRJEB31669, sample SAMD00080414) | marine metagenome | biome: oceanic hadal pelagic zone biome; feature: marine hadalpelagic zone; material: sea water | place: Pacific Ocean:Izu-Bonin Trench...
ATCTCTTTTTTTGGTTTAATTTTATACTGTTTTCTAATAGGGTCTTTGAACTCTTTTTCTATTAAAGGGTCTGAAACTAATTCGGAAAGTAAAGATGAGTTTTCTTCTTTAATAAATATCTCATTCATTTGTTTTTTCACTTCTTTACGAACTACTGTTTCAATTATTTTTATTAATTCACTTTTTTTCATTTTATAATCTCCTTTATAACTCTTTTAAATAATCTTGCAATATTGGATTTGCAAAACACCTATTTAATTCTTCCATCTGGTTAGCAAGTTCATTTGTAAGTGCTGTAGTATCTACATCATCAAAATTTGTATCAACATCTAAATCTGTCCAAGTACCACCTGCTTCTTCACAAGATTTTTTATCTAAATGTTCTGTTATAGAACAAAATCCAATGGATTCATCTTCATCAATATCAAAATCTTCTAACGATATCTTATCATACATATCTTGTAAATCTTTTAAATCTTGTGGATCTATCCAAATTCCTCCGGCCGCTTCACAATCTTCTTTATTATCAGGAAGTGGATCTCCAGCTTGTGCTGCACACATTGCTAAAATACTCATTAATTGTGCCTGTAATACAGGAATAATTGTTGTAAATCTACCGACTGTTTTTATTAATAAACTAACACACATATCAACTAATCCCATAATGTTTAATACTTTCATTAATGCTTCAATTATAGGAACTACAAATGGTGGTGTCCATTTTAAAATCTTTCTAACTAATTTTATGACCTTTCTAATAATCTTTATAACTTTAATTATCTCTTTTATTATTACCATCATTTCCATAATCCATTTCATCACAGCCAACATATTTTTAATGGCCTGCTTTACTGGAGGAGTACAAACATCTTCTGGATTAATTACTGCTTTAGACATTATTTTATCAACCTCGGCTGATAACTTACCTAATACCTCGTTGAGTTTCCCCATCACCTCTTGTATTTTTGCAGTGAATCCAGATAACATCCATGCTTTTAAATCAGGAATTTCTAAATTTGCTAATTTTGCAAGCCAATCTTCTTCTTCCTCTGTAGGTAAATTAACAGTTCCAGCTCCCACACAAAAACCTTTATCTTCATCTTCTTCTGTATCACTGACTGTAATAGGATTGGGACCTGCTATAGCTCCTTCATTTTCTACGATATGTGGGGGACCAAACCATTGTCCTCCATCATTAACTTGTCCCGCGTGAATTTGTATTCCTACTGGAACAGTTTCTCCTGTATCAAACTGGAATAAATCATTACCAACATCTGGCCACAATACAGAACAACCATTTCCACCTGCATATGCACACATATCACCTTCATCAAAAAAAAGTGGAGAAAATACTTCAATTCCACCTTCACAAATTACAGTCCAAGTTCCATCTGCAGATTCACATTCCTCTTTTGTATCCTTACCATCAATTGAGCATGAACCAATCTCATCACCGTTTATAAAGGCAGAACCATCTATTAATTCACATCCTGGTATTAGTTTATCACCTACTCCTAATGTTACTTTTTGTCCTGCTATTGATTTACATCTAGTTGGCATTATTCCTATCCTCTTATATGTCCAACAAATACAGTTTTACTTTTTGGTTCATCCATTCGTGTTTTTAATTCTTTAAGTGATGCTACTAAACCTTTAGATCCCGGATAAATATCTGATATAGGGATTGTAAAATCTACACAAGTACCTTTTGCCGAAGAGATGTCATTGGCGAAAGTAATTAAATAATCAAGTAATTTATCAATAAGTTCCATAGTTAATTTTCCACCAAGTGCTGGTTGAGTTTGATCCATGGCATCCCCTAACATAACTTTCCCAGTATCATTGGGGACTTCAAGACCTATCTCATAATTTGCTGAGAGTCCAATAACGGTAGGTGAAGTCATAATAATAGCATTTTTCTTTGTATTAAAAATAAGTCTATCTGAATTAATAATAATCTGATTTCCACCAAGTCCATCTGGACCCTTCTCTGTAAGAGTATAAAGCCCTGGTGTTAATTTATTAGAAAAATCTATATCAACTTTTTGATCCGTAGTCATCCACATTGAACTACTATCTAAATTTATATCTTCCTTCACTGGTTTATATTTTATAGTTGGAATTTCTCCTTGTCCAGCTCTTATAATTACATTTGGTGATTGTGGTTTTCCACTATTAGGTATTAAATCTTCGTTTTTATCATATAACTCTGTTATATTACTACCAAATCTTATTGATTGACCAAATCTACCATTGAATGTAATATCACCCTCATATGCCTGAAGTTGTCTTATACCAAAATTTCCTTTAAATTCTTTAACATTATAATCCTCACCTCCCCACGGATCCCACGGTCTACTCAACCCTTTAAAAAAATTTAAATTAACAGAGTTTGCTGTATTCAATTTTTGAGTATAATACTTTTTTCCATAATAGCTAGCCACGATGACATGCTCACCAGGATAAGGATATTCTTTTATATTTGAATCCAATGGTGCAACTAAAATTGTATTATTTTCTCCCTTATTACTAATAGCCATACGGGCCCTTATCCATCCATAATATTTCCAAATTACCTTATCATCATCTGTTACAAGAGGTTTAGTATTATGAAGTTTGTGATCATGATATCTAAAATCATTTTCATCTAAAAAAACATCAATAACTTCCGCTGGTTCTAATTCATAAAATTCAGGTGTATTTTTTTGTATTTCACTCCGTAGTTTATGAACATCAGCCGTTGATGCTAATCCTTGCGGCAAAACTACATGCTCACCACCCCGATTAATTTTATAGGCCATTAATTTTCCTTAACTGTTTGTATATCTTCTGATATTTTATCTGATTTTTTTTGAATGTCTACAACTACATCATCTATACTTTTGAGTAATTGTTCTTTCTCTTTGTCTGATAAACCAAATTCTGATTCACTACCACTTTTCTGTTCAGCAGCAATTAATCGTTGTACAACTGTAGCTAACTTAACAAGTTGTTCATCATTCTTCACATTTATGTCCAAATACTCTTTTATCATAGGAATTAACTGAATAGCCATATCCCCATCTTTGATAAATCCAGCAACTTCACTAACTAATACTTCAAGTTGTTTTTTGTTATGGACAGAATTGTCGTAAATGTCTTTGAATAATGATGATAGTGATTTACCCTCAAATAATTCATAATCCTGGCTCATTTTGGTTTCCTCGTATTGTATTAAAAATAGATATTATAACTCATATATAAATATGAAATAACCTAAAAATAGACTTTTGTTTGATCTATATATATCAAAATAAGAAATATCGTATATATTATATTTATTTATGTTGGAAAGTATTCCAACAACAGAAAACGGAAGTTAAAAATCCCTTTTTTGTTAAATGATAAGAATAACAAACGGGAGAAAACAATGAAGGAAATCATCACATTAGTCAAAGGATGGGTGGACGATATAGCTCACCTGTTATTGTCCTTTGTAGCCATAGGAGCTGTTTCTGAAGTAATTTTTGGAACTGGTATCTTTGGTGTAAATGTAATAGGTAACCTGACAGCTATCATAGATAAATTCGGCGAATCCGGTTTCGCTGGTTTAGTCGCTTTATTGGTGTTGGTGGGTTTATTCCGTAAATAGTACTATTATCGGATAATAAAAAAGGGGAAATAAATTAATAGTTCCCCTTTTTTTTGCTTATATAGGCAATAAAAAACTACTCAAGTGAGTAGTATTTTATTTTTTAGAAGTTTTTTAATATGTTACAAAAATGATCCTGTATCTGCAGTATCTAATTGTCCCGTATTTTGAAACTCTCTCATTAAACCAGTATTATATTTCTTCATAACATTTACAATACGAGTAATATGTTGAGTTTTAGAACCAGTCATTTCACGAATAAGAATATACAAAGCTTTCTTATTGAAATTTTCTATATTTTCTCTACGTCTAAACATTTCTAAAACAGCATCGGCTACCAAAATATCTTTTTGTCGTCTAAAAATGTTAGTAAGATTATTTTCCCAATAATTTAACATTTGTTCCACATATTCTTGGTTAAATTCTGCAATTTCGAGTCTATCCCGCGAATCATTAATATTATCCCTATAATCAAGAACTTCCATTTTATCATGTATCTTATAATTCTTATAATTCTTATTATTATGAAGAATCAAATAATTCTTTGCAACAATACTAAAATATGAAAAGGCTTTTCCTTTACCTTCCTTGAATTTATGTATATTCATAACAAGAAAAGAAACTACTTCATGTTTTACTTGTTCTGATGGAACATCAAAATAATAAAACTTAAATGTATGAATTATATTTTCTGCAAGTTTATCAAACGGATATGCAATATGATCATTATAAATTATATTCTTTAATGCAGCATTATCTGTATTATTATACCTAATGATAGCATTTTCCGTTGTTTGATTAAAATAATAATTTTTAGGTGCCTTCTTTTTCTTTACTGGTGTTGCGGTCTTACTCACTTATTTCCTCACTTTCTGTAAAATTGTTTAAGTCATTAATTATATCTTTAATTCCTTCAAATATAGTACCTATTTCATCATCAGATTCAAAATGACCAGTTGAATCTACATCATTTAAATCACTCTGAACTTGACTAACTTTATCACCAAAATTTTCTATCCATGTTTCAAGTAATTCTGTTTTTCTTGTTAAATTCCAAATTATATATCCTTCTATAAAGACAACTAATCCTAATACTACTATTTCTATTATCATGATTTATCTCCGAACAACTCATCAAATAAGTCTTTATGTTTATTTTCTAAAATTGGATCTTCATGTTTTTGTTTTTCTATAGTAACACTTTTAATATTTTCTATCCTACTTTCTACTTCTTCTTTCTCATCTTCATCACCACGTTTCCATTCATCTGCTTCTGCTAACGTAGCCATGTGATCAGCGAAATGAATAATATGTGGTAAGCGACTTTTTACTGCCTTTTTAACATCAAATACTTTAAGATAAAATTCACTTGCTTCATCATATAACCCATCAGCGAGTTTTATTGATAATGTTTCTTTCATATTACACTTAACCCCAAAATGTTGTAAGAGAAAAAGTGCCCTATCTGGTACTCTCATATTTGGTATATTTGTATTGGTTGTATAGACTTCACCAAGAGTTTTACGTCTCCAATCATTATCTTGTGGAACGTAGTATTCATCATTCAAATCACCTACTTTACCCAGGTCATGGTGCATAGCAGAAAAGATAAGTTCTTCATCTGTCCAATCTCGATGACCCCCGATTGATTCGTAAGTTTTTGCTACTTTTAACGCTGTGTCTATGACATGAAGAACGTGTTCTACATAACCACCTACGTGACAATAATGATATTCTTCTTTACCAGAAGCTGGTGCCATTATCATTCTGTCCTCAAGGTCATGATACATTCTAAGCAGATTTTCACGGCGTTCGCTTCCATCTTCAAATGTATCCTTTATAACCTGTATTAATTTATTCCAATTATCTTGTAATTGGGTTTCACTTAACTGTTTCATTTACAACCTCTTTTTATACCTTTCTTAATTTTCCTTTTTTAACTGTTATTCTATGTTCGTAAGTACCTTCTTTCTGAACTACGGTGTAGTCATCACCGTCAATACTTTCTATTCGGTATGGTGGTTCATAGTCTTCTTTTCTATTAAATCCAACAATTATAACATGAACATAATCACCAACTTTTAATTCAGATTTATCTGACATTTAAACTCCTTTAGTTATTATTTATTAATTGAATATTATCTGTCCAATTCATTCTATACATTTGGACTTTCTCATATTTATATGGTTTTACATTTGTAGATTCCAAAATATCAACATAATTAACATACTTTGGATTCATCGTATCTCGTACATTATACACTCCATCTTTATCTGGTGTTCCTTTAATAAGAATGAAATCTCCATAATCAAATGGACCACCCCATCTCTTTAAAAGATTACGAGATAATGCAACAAACTTATAGTCACTTGCTTTACTGATACGAATATGAGTTCCATCTGCAGTAATGTTAGGTGTCCTATCCGTTTGTGGCCAAACTGGTTGATACATTGTTACATCAACCTCTATACCATATTTGTAAAACTCACTTAAATCATCGTGTAGTTTTTTATTATCTATCAACAGTTTATCAACTTCATTTGAGTAAAAATTACTCTGGTTAGTAAACATATTAACAGAAACAAAACCATTCATCAATGTTATAAATACTAATCCCGCTATTAGTTTGTTAGTAGATATCATTTTAATTCTCCTTTCGAATTACTCTTGATCTTACGACATATTTTCATCAAAGTCAAGTCTTTTCTGGCTTATAAAATATAAAGATGGGTTCATATTTAAGATATGTTCCACCTACTTTTACCGAGTTTTTGACTTTAGATTGATCAACTCCAACCATAGAAGTCATTAACATTTTTAATTTACCTTTATATTCACCGCCAAGAGATTCAATAATATCAATACTATCTTGTTCAAGCGGATGGTATTTATCTTTTCCGATTTTGATATCGGATATGTTCCATAATAAATATCTGTTTGATTTTAAATATTCAAAAGCGGTGGTCAAAGTTGGTCTTAAAAAACCATCTCTCCAACTATCATACTTAGGGTATAACTTGTAAGATTGTTCTTCATCTTCACTATATTGCTCTCTGTCAAAGTATGGTGGGCTGGTGAAAACTAAATCCAAGTTACCCTTATACGTCTGAAACTCTGGATTGTTCCCAATAATCTCACTTCCATCCTGAAATAAATGGTAAGTATTCTTATCTTCTTCCCAGAAAGGATTTGTTTCTAATACTTCATTGTTAAAGAAATCTGCTACGTATTCATAACGAGTAATACCTAACTCATCTATAAAATTATCCGTGTTAGGGTCTGTGCCAATATAATGAATTCGTTTGAGTGATGACATAGCTCCGAGAATACGACCACCCCAACCTGCAGATGGATCATATACATTGAGCACGTCTTGTGATATATGTTCTGTATATGTTTCATATAAATATCTCGCTGTTAATGCTGGAAAATTTACTGCTGGTTGGCCAAGGCCTAATCTAAATGCTTGAATACCTGCTGGAAATAACTTTTGTCCGAGTTCAAATCTATGAACCAAGAACTTATATTTTGTATCATCAAGTTCATCTGGAAGATTTGTCGTATATAAATAGACGAGATTTTCAGCTGTAGATTTTGATAAAGTTAAATACTCACTTTCTACTGAACTCTTCCTTTGTTGTACCACGAAAAAGTTTTCAGGTAATTCTTCTCCATCTAATAAACATCTCGACCAATTATACATCGAATCTCGTTTTAGAATCCTACGAATAACCTTTTGAAATTTATCTTTATATTCATCTGTAAACCAAGTGTAGATAGAACTTTTATTTACACGAGTCTTTAACATCGTAGGAAAGAATTGATTAACACCACTTGCAAATTTGTTATAATTCTTTATAACATTTCTATTACCATCATCATCTCTAACCAAAAATTCCTTACTTCCTTGATGTAAGGGATAATCTCTAAGTTTCCTAAAGTTCTTTTTTAGATTTTTTGTATTCTGGCCGATTGTAGGTGGAATACCTTTATCATCCCATTCAGATATTATAAACTTCCGTAACTTTTCAATCCATGCAGTAGTTTGTCCATCATTCATCCAAAGAAGTTCTTCGAAGTTTATATTAACTTCAGATTCTAAGAGATTACTTCTCTCGTAATAATATTTTTTCATAACCATATTTTTGTGGAGCTGCGGCGATTCGAACGCCGGTCCTGTCTGTTTCCTTTACAAAGTCATTTACAGCTTGTTTGATTTCAAATTGGTAGAAATCAACAAACCACCACCGAGTTCGTAACCTCGACTCCGCTTCAATATCTCTCTTGAAGTAAGGAATAGTTCTCCACTAAGGTAGGATACTATTTCACTCACCGTTGTCTAACTTATTTTATGCTCGGGTGTTAGACAACCCAAGAACTTATGCGTAAGCGTAAGTTGGTTGATAATCCATTACGGGTTCAACGAAATCGTTAAACATATGTTCTGTATTAGCAAATTGCCAATCAATTACCAATCCTTCAAGCGAGTTATCGCCATTTTGGTTTTGTGAGTCTTTTATAGTGAGTTTTACTCAAACTCCGTTGCGCTCATTTGTCAAATAGTATTCTGTCGAAACCATTTCACCCCCGGACTTTACTACTCCGTTGCTTTAACGTTCTTCGCAACAGGGCCCTTTGTACCTTCTCCGATTTCAAACTCGACTTTTTGACCTTCTTCTAAAGTCTTAAAGCCATCTGTTTGAATCTCAGAAAAATGTACAAAGTAATCTTTATCGTCTGATGTATTGGATACGAATCCGTAACCCTTTTTAGCATCAAACCATTTTACTGTACCTTCGTTCATTACTTTTCCTTCTTATTACTTGTTTAAAATATTTGATTCATTATCGAACCAATCTTCATCTTCGTTGTAACCATCTAATGGATTTCCTAAATCTGTAGATAATTCATCAACCAATTCTTTAATTATATCCCAATTCGCTTCTTCAATTGCTTCTCTTAAAATACTGATAATCTCATCTATATCCATAAATATCTCCATAATTTAGAGATAAGTATAGAAAAATGAAATTAATCGTTCAATAATTCCTTTTTAGATTTTTCTTTTTTAACACTTTTTTCTATATTTTTCATTCGTTCTTCTATTTTGAGTAACACATCGTAAATATGTTCTAATATTTTTATTTGTATAACACTATCTGCCATTTTATTCTCCTAATTTAACAAATGTGGTTGTGCTTCAACTTGTCCTGCTCTTGTAACTTCTACAAATTCGACCAATGACCTGAATTCCTCCAGATTCGATGCACCAACATAAGAACAAGAACTTCTAATCCCATCCTCGATGTCACCAATAATTCTTTTGACTTTTCCTTTATACGATATAACTTTGTGGTTTCCTTCCACATTTTCATCTTCTCCTCTGTCGAGTTTAGAGTCCAACGATGCGGATCCTCTATACTTTTTAAATAACTGTTCGTTTGGCCATTGACCAATCTTTTCTATTGAACCTGGACTTTCTTTCGTCCCTGAAAGTAACGAACCAACCATGATGGTGTCAGCCCCACAACCAAGTCCTTTACAGACATCCCCAACATTACGAAAACCGCCGTCAGCAATAACAGGAACACCATACCCATCAGCAACGGAACAAACATCAAGAAGAGTAGTAACCTGAGGCAGTCCAACACCGGTTCGGATTCTCGTTTCACATAATGAGCCATTACCGACTCCAACTCTGAGTCCGTCAACTCCCCATTCACATAAGTCTTTGGTCGCCTCTTTGGTTGCAATACAACCCCCGATGATTTCAACATCTTCTCCAAATTCATTTTTAAATTCCTCTACTGCTTTTTTAACTAATTTGTGATGTCCATGTGCTACATCTATAAGTATCACATCACATCCGTTCTTTACTAATTCTTTTGCTCGTTCTAAATAATCATCAGTAACACCTACTGCGGCTCCAACTTTTAAATTTCCAAGAGATGCAACTAATTCAGATTGTCTTTCAATATCCATAAATCTATGTATAAATCCGATACCACCTAAATGAGATATTGCCCATGCCATTTCAAATTCAGTAACGGTATCCATAGGTGAAGATACTATTGGTATTCGTAATTCAATATTTTTTGTAAGTTTTGATGTTAAATCTACATCACTACGAGATTCTAATTCCGAATATTTCGGAACGATGTTTACATCATCATATGTTAAATATCTTTTCATTATTAATCCCATAAACTAAACAAATGTTTTCCAATCAATTCAAATGAACGTTGAGAACTCTTTGTTAGCCTTTTTGTTAATTCTTTATCTTTATAATTGTAATCCAAATCTTGAATTTTCTTTGCACATTTTAATCCATAAATAATTTCTCTCAATACATTATTCCACCGTTGATCTGCCAACCAATCTGCTTCATCAGTTGGGGTTTCACCTTTATCAACTCCATCTTTCTTTCTATACATTGAGGATGGTGTGCCGTGTTTGTCTTTTTTTAATCTTTCTAACATTGGTATTAAATTATTTACCAACCAAATATCAATAGACCAAAATGACCTATCAGACCAACCTCTACTTCCTCTCTGATAAAACCATTTTACTTTGGATGGAAATTCCATAATAGCATAAATGAAAGTATTAAATGGTATTACAAAGTATTTATTATACCACTTCTCATTCTCTTTATCCCATCTTGCAAATACATCTTCTGCTAGTTCAAATGTTTCGTGTTCTTTATTTTTCATTTTATTCCTTTATACAATTCCATATTTATCTTTTTTCGTCCTCTATTACGTCTTCATTCCCCAAGTGAAAACAAACGAAATTGTCTGTCATCCATACTTCATAACCCATTCTTACGAGTGCCGAAATCAGGTCATTAACATCTTGTCTATCACAATCACCGATGTCACTAAATGTGGTTAGTTTTATTGTTTTCATTTTAATTTCTCCATCATTGGTTTTATATCTCTATCCCAATCAACTTTTTTACAAACATAAGCGGCTGGATAGTCTAAGTATCCTGGATACTCTACTTCTTCGCCTAATACATTTGTTTCTTCCCAAACTAATTCATCACCCATTTTCCAATCAAGTGATTTCATTAATTCGTTTGGTAAATCAATATACAATTCACCATCATTATCTTTTTTTACTGTTACTTTATAACTGTCACTCATCTAAAACTCATACTCTTTTTTTATTTTTTTAGTTGGTTTATCTTCAGTAGTATTCCATACTGACTTTTCAATCAACTCATCAATTGATTTATTCTCTTCACCAAATCTTCCGTCCATCTCCCATAATATATAGAGAGTTGTATTAAGAGAATTAGCAATACTTTTTAATATTATATAATCTTGTGTGAGATTTAAATCACCATACCACACTTTACCATAACCAGACATCAATACATTTGCATTAAATACAATTAAATCATCAGGATATTTATCTGTGTATTCCCATTTAGAACCACTAATCATTCTAGCGTCATAAAATCCATGTGCATCAAAATGTTTTTGTATTTCTTTTATAGACAATGTTGGTTTAAAATCACTTGGGTATTCACCTGTGAGTTTTATTGTTTTATTCATTTTTTATTTGCTTTGAAAATCTTTTCCCACTTTTCTCCCCACGCATCTTGAGTTATTCCTCGTCTGAGTTTATCACCCTTTCCTGCATCAGATTTTTTATGAAAAGTAGATTTATCTTTCTTTGGTTTATCTTTTTTTGATTTATCTTCTTTCTTCTTTGGCTTTTCTTTTTTATTTTCGCTCATAATTCATATGGTTCAGGTGGTTTTCTAAGTTCATAACATTCTCTATTACAATAATTGTAAACTGAAACTTTTTTCTTGCCCTTTAAATCAACCCTTTTAGTTTTAACATCACTTTTACTATATGTTGGTATTTGTGCCCCATAAGAATATGATGGAACTACATGATATACATATGGTTTAGTTGCCATCTTTCCACAACTATAACATTTTCTTTTGATTATTGGCATTTCAGGTCTTTTTTGTTCTCTTGGCATTATGTTATCGGTCCTTTCATTTTTCTCCATAAAAGATTTGGTCTATTTATGAATGTATTTTTTAACAAAATCTTAAAACTTTTCCATTGGTTACTTCCCTCTGAATGTGGGAAACATTTACCAGTATTTAAATTTAAATTTATTTTATTTTTACAACCATCAACAGGACAATTTGGCCATATTTTCATCATCATATCCCACTCACTAATATAAAATTCTTCTTTATTCATCATGTTATCGGGCCTCCAATATAGATTTCCCATTTACCACTATCTATAAGTGGTTTTGCTTTTTTGTATTTAATTTCTTTATAGGTCTTACCATCTGTAATACCTACAACTTCATTTCTTCCCCACTTCTTTGATACTCTAAGTGGTTTTGGTTTATGTTCTCTATCCATTATTGTAACTCCATTTAAATGGTCTATTTCGTGTTGGACACAAACTGCCTCCAACAATCTTTGTTCTTGGTCTTGTTTCTTACCTTCTTCCCAAGTTCCTTTACCTTCACTTGAGGTTTCTACTCCACTAAAATACCAATCTGATTCTTCTTGTTCAGTTTGAATAATTACATTCTTATATCGTTTAGTATGAACACCCCGTTTTGGATAACTTAAACAACCTTCATAATAATCTATCTCATCCCATTGTTCTGTAATAACAGGATTAATTAGAATAAGCGGCTCCCTAATATTAACCACAGCAACACGAGCATCAATACCAACTTGATTAGCCGCAAGCCCAATGCCATCTTTTCTCTCGGATAAGATGTTAAGAAGTTCTTCTGCAATTTTGAGTCCTTCATCTACTGAAACCTTTCTCAGTTTTTTATTGATAACTGGGTTATCTTCTGTTAAACAATTTATAACTTTTTTCATTAAACAAGATTTGATGTATCCACATCATCAATATAATCTGGAATTAGTTCACCTTCCATTTCTGGTCGTGGTGGACTATAACATCCACTTATCTGTAACCAAGTCATAACAACCAACAGAAATATTATAACACCTAAAACCTTACAACTTTTTTTTTCAAATTCAGTCATTCTTCTTTTTTATCCATTCTACTTTTTCCATCTTTCATCCATACACCACGAAGGTATTCTTTTAATAAACCATTTTCGGCTTTCATTCTTAATTTATAATCTTCAAATTCTTCATTACCTTCATTCATTCTACGATTTATAAAATCTTTATGTTTTTCTCCCTTTTGTCTTTTAAGACTTTCTACTCCAAGTCTTTTGGGACCTTTTAATCCATATGAAATTTGATATTCTTCTTCCAGATATATCTCATTAGAAAGATACTTCTGGCGTTCTTTACCTTCACCTGGTTTAGTGATAGGTTTTTGTGGTAACATAGTCATTATTTACTCCTTAAAATTTAAACCAATCATTATCATTAGCTTTAGCTACATGATATGCGATGTATAATAAAATACATAAAACCATAAATTCAAACATTATTTAGCTCCAATGTTAACTAAGTTATCAAGTTCATCCATCGTACCTTCAAAACCTGGTATATCTACTTCTTTAAGAGAACCTAAATTTCCTTCTGTAAAATCAAGATAGAATTTTGCATCTTGTTCATCTTTTGCCCAAAATGTATATCCTTGATCTGAAGTCCATTGTTTGTAATTGTGAGCGATATGAAACGGAATATCTTTTTTCTTTTTAGCCATTATTAACACCTATCTATTATTATTGTTTTTACAATTTTTAAATCTTCCATATCTTCCTGATAAAGTATATTGATTTGATTATTATCCAAATTTCGTTTTTTATATGCCTCACTTCGTATAATATAAGTCATTGTATCCAACGATCTACCATATTCATCTACAAAAACTCTTTCTCGTAACCATTCTTTTTTAGTCATAATTATTTCTTATAATACAACTTGTGAGCAAAAATTCTAACCACTGAACCTAATTGCAATTTACGAATTGTAGCATCTGGATTTCGACTTATCATAACACTTTTCACCACTCTCTTTGCTTTGTTCTTTTCCCGTATATTTCTATTACGATACCTTGTATACCGTTCTTTATAATTTGAACTACTCGTTCTTTTTGGAGGCTGTGACATTTATCCTTTATCTATATTATGATTTAGAAAGTCTTTTTGTTTTTGAATTGCTTTCTTTAATGCTAATTTCTTTTTCTTGTGGTGGTCAAGAAGTATTTGATTTCGTGACCGACGCTTAATTTTCTTTCGGGGTTTCATAACCGTAGGTTTTAAAGTGCCCTTTAACTTAGGTTGTTTTTTACCTTTATGGAAAACATTACCATCTTTATCTACAAACTCTGTCATCCAATGCCATCCAACTGGACGACCTGTTGATTTGTAAGATGGTTTATTTTCTAATGGATAGTCTTTCATCATTACCATATTAATACATCTACTACATTTTACTTTAGCAGCTTCTTCACCAACTGATACATAGTTTCCACATATGGAACAAACCATATATCTTACACTACCTTCAGTATAACTATGATACTCTATTTTCTTTTTACGGGCCATTGTTTTCTCTCTTTCGTTTAGGCGTATCCCATTTCGCCATTAATTAAAGAACCCATGAGCATTTCTTCTAATACTTCTTCTTTCAGGTCCTCATAAGTTTTTCCGTTATTCCAATTCCTTTTGGAATCCATAAAGAACATTTCTTCTGAATCTTCTTTATCTATAATTTTATCATAGGTAGATTTCTTACCAATCTCTACCAAAGCTAAAACTAAATGTTCATTCATATCTTGTAAAAGATCCATTGTCTTAACCATATTTCGTTTAGTCTTTCCATGATACAATGTTTTAATCTCATTAGAACTACCATCGTGTTCGTCAAAAGACATTATTAATAACCAAGATTTTTTCATTTTATTTACTCCTTATTAGAGTGCTGAATCGGATTCGAACCGATGAATAATGGTTTTGCAAACCACCCCGTTAAACCACTCCGGCATCAGCACGGCCTCTATACTTGTTCCGAAATGATTCACTTATAAAATTTGTATGTTTACACTTACGTCTATAAGTATAACCTAAACAATTGCAACTATAATTTCTGTGATATGGATCCCATTCTACCATGTATTTGTTTCCATTGGATCCATCAACTCTCCATTGATTATTTTCCATAATTTCACCGTCAAATTTTTCTATAATATAATCAACTATTCCGTTCATCATCCCACCCCCTCGGTATTGGTTTATAACGAATATTTTTATGATAATCAAAGTAAAGATCAATATCTAAATTAGTGGTTACTTCTATAAGATTTCTTACCCTATCACTAATAGTGTCTAAAAGTTTCATAGACTTTTCAGTTTTACTATATTTACTATATTCATTAGTCCATACATAAAAGTTACTAGGAATTTTTTTAATCACAAAATTCATCCGTCCATCTTTCCAATAACTACCTTTTAATGTAGAAATAGAAAGAGTAAAACCTTTGGATTTTAACATCGGAACAATCTCTGTTCGATAATCTTTTGCGAAATCTTTAAGTGTTTCGTATTCTTTATTCATTATTAATTACTCTTATTTCTTACTTGATCTTACGACATATTTTCGTTAAAGTCAAGTCTTTTTTTAACTTATTTTAACTTTTTTTTCAATATCTTCTTCAGTATTCATTTCTGAAACTATTTCTAACAACATATCTCTTACGTTGTCTATATAGGACTCAGCTTGAGATAAACATTCTCGAGATGATTCGTTAGCCCGATAGTCGGGTAGATGATCTAATGCTGTGTAAACTTCACTTTCAGTGTAATCTACGTAATCTAATACTTCTCTTAATTTATCTAACATTTTTAACTCCTTCATAAATGTTTCCAAAAATCTTATATAACCATCCACCATGCCAATCGGCGTTAGCGTATGATTCAGTTATTAATACAGAACCTCTAATACCTTTTGCTGGTGCTCTCCATCCAGCTGATTTAAGTATATCACCAGTTCGTTTATCTACAAAACAATAAACAGAACGATGATTATCTCCACTATTCATAACAATTTTAAAATATTTACTACCACGAGTTGTATAATTATACCAATAATGATTAGGATGTTCCATAGTATTATTTAAATAACTAACAAAATCGTCTAATTTTTTTCTAATGTTCATGTTTCCTCTTATTTCTTACTTGATCTTACGACATATTTTCGTTAAAGTCAAGCCTTTTTTTCACTTTTTTTCATTTATTATTTGTGCCGTGAAGGTCTTAAATTTAGCTTCCTTTTCCTTCCAATAACTGGTTGGTAAATTAGCTTTATCACAAAGACTGTCTAACCATTGGTCAAATGTCCATCCGATTTCTGTGGCTACTTGTGGAAGATAAACTGCACTCAGACTACCACCTTCAACTATTAGTCCATGTTTTCCAATTTCTATATCTTCTAATTTAGATTTTTTTGGTGGTGATAATATAGATATTTCTATCTCTAACTCATCCACTTCTTCTAAACGAACTGGAGGAAATCTATGATCATTTAATGCTGAATTTCGTGTTGACGTGATTATGTTTCTTGCTAAAATATCAGTTGGCTGAATAATTCCAATACAACCCCGTAAAGATCCATTCTTTTTTAGAGTAACAAAAACCCCCGCTTTCTCATTAAAATATGGGTCTGTTAATTTGGGTTGGGGAACATCAAATAATCCCTTAACATAAGAGTTTAATGCCCATCTCACCAAATCTATTGCTTGTTGTTCTTCTTTAATCATCATATTTCCTTTTCATTATAATTAAACTTGAACTCATTACACAAGTAAGACTACTTGTAAGTATAACTGGTAACACATTAGATAATATTCCAAATACAAACCACAATAATTGTGATATCACAGTAAGAACCAACCACTTCATAGATAAATCTTTAGAATGTTTCGTTATATATGTTTTCCAAACTTGTGGTATATAAGCAACTATACTTAAAGTTCCTGCCAGTAATCCTATTGTAGTTATGTAATCAATCATCCCAAAATGCTCCTATCGATGCATAACCTACTACTCTATTTCTATCTCCGGCTGTATCACCAGAGTTTGTGTAATTCAAAACCTTTGGTTTAATACTTTTTTTATAAATGTTTTTAACTGAATTTAAAAATGACATTATAGGACCGAATCCACATGCTTCAACTAATCCATTTTCATGTGCATCCTGTAAATCTTGTATTCTATCTAATTCAATAAAATTTAAGAAATGACCATCTATTGTCTTTGCTCTATCATATTGATGATAGTGTGATAAATCTGATGATATGATAATTAAATTTTTCTTATTTATATAATCTTGTAGTATATGACGACCTAATTGAATAGATTCATAACTTTGAAGTCCCATAACCATTGGAACAAGTTTCCAACCTGGTTTTAATACTTTCTGTAAAAATGGTAATTCAACCTCAAGTGAATGTTCCTTACCAAAACCTAACTGTGATTTCTGAACACCATACTTTTCTAATACTTCATGGTCAGTAGTTTTCACAACTCCCAATGGTGTTTCTATACCATCACCAATCCAAGTTGTTATTCCATTGTATCCATCAAAATGACTTGGAGCAAGAATAATAACTTTTTCATATTCTCTATCTTTAAGATATTTGAAGGAATATGCAGCTGTAAGTCCAGAGTAGATATATCCAGCGTGAGGACATACAAATCCAATAGGATCTCCATAATCCTTAACAATAACCGAATCTAAAAACTCATCAATTTGTCTATTTAATGCTTCTTTATCACCTGGATAAAACGTACCAGCTACTGCTGGTTTTCTAATTACGATAACCCTACCCCATATCTAAAACCATTACTTGTATATGATTTTTCTGTAAATATTCCTGGAATAGTAGTATCACATATACTACATTTATTTTTATTCATTCTATTCTCTCTAACTGAATGCCAATCTCTTTGTATTAAATGTGTTTTACAACTTGGACAATATGTAGTTTGTCCTTCTAAGTCATGGACATTTCCAACATAAACATATTTCATTCCCATACTTATGGCAATCTTTCTTGCTATATTTAAAGTCTCTTGTGGTGTTTTTGATAAGTCCAACATTTTAAAATCGGGATGAAATGCTGTAAAATGTAATGGTATGTTCTCATCACAATTTTCTAATATCCATTCTACCATTTCCTTAAACTCATCTTCCCCATCATTGTGAGTTGGAATAATCAAGTTAGTTAATTCCACCCAAACATCTGTTTCATTATACATCCACTTAATTGTATCTAATATATCTTCCAAATGTGAGAAGGTTATTTTATGATAAAACGTTTCAGTAAATGCTTTAAGGTCAATATTTGCTGCATCAATAAAAGGATAAATATCTTCACGGGCTTCTTTTGTAATATAACCTGCAGTAACCATTACATTTTTAACATTAGATGCTCTTGCCTCTTTTGCTATATCCATAACCCATTCACCCCATATTGTAGGATCATTGTAAGTATATGCAATACTTGGACAACCATTTTTTAGACTTATATTAACGACATCTTCTGGAGTTAATTGTTTGTGTGATTGAACTTCGTCCAATCTATTTTTAGATATATCCCAATTCTGACAAAACTTACAACCAAGGTTACAACCTGCAGTTCCAAAACTTAAAACTTTTGTACCAGGTAAAAAGTGATTCAATGGTTTCTTCTCTATTGGATCAACTGCAAATCCTGTAGAAGTTCCATAACCATCTTGGTATAATACTCCTTCTCGGTTTTTACGTATGTAACAAAACCCAGCTTGACCGTCCCCAATTTTGCAATATCGAGGACACAAGGTACAGAGTACCTTTTCAGTGCCTTCTATTGGCTCCCACCATTTTGCTATTGGACTACTCATTTTGACTTTTTTAATAAAAAAATATAACTTTTATTTATTCAACTCTCCGTCAATAATATCTTTATATACTATAGCTCC
>ERZ813253.306-NODE-306-length-18502-cov-5.137361_pt1 | contig 18502 bp, 23 predicted proteins | sample MGYA00520893_ERZ813253 | MGnify/ENA primary metagenome ERZ813253 (study PRJEB31669, sample SAMD00080414) | marine metagenome | biome: oceanic hadal pelagic zone biome; feature: marine hadalpelagic zone; material: sea water | place: Pacific Ocean:Izu-Bonin Trench...
TCACAGTTTTGAGCAAATAGAAGCGCTGCTAACTCAGGTTAACCATGTTATGGCATAAGACCGTTGGGCAAGGGCCCGATTTGGTGTTACTGCACGGCTGGGGATTTAGCAGTGATATTTTTGAATCTCTTATAGAGCGATACAAAAGTGAATACCGCATTACGGTCATTGATCTGCCCGGTCATGGACGAAGCGATGATGTTGATGGCGGTATTAATGAGTGGTGTGATGCTATCATCCCTCTACTTCCTAACAACACCATCCTTCTTGGGTCTTCCCTCGGTGGACTCTTGGCAATAAAAATTGCAAGTATGCATTCCATCAAAAACCTTATTTTGGTTGGGGCGTCACCCAGTCTTACCAATCATAAACATTGGCAATACGGTATGGATGTTGAAATATTCAAGCGCTTTGCTGAAGATCTACAACTCAATTACAGTAAAACTTTACGGCGCTTCGTCAGCCTGCAAAGTAAAGACAAAAGCCTAATGAAAACCCTTTTTGCAGGCATTGAAAAATATCCACCCTCCGACAATGCCATGACGCAAGGCTTGAGTATTTTGCTCAACACCGACCTACAAGAGATTTTTAAAACAATCGACGTGCCAAAATCGGTTGTTTTGGGTGAGCTTGATATGCTTGTGCCGCGCTCAATCGAATCCTGGTACAGTGCACATGGCGCACAAACCCAGTTATTGCGCACAGGCCACCTACCCTTCTTGGAAGAAGAATTTTCACTACCCGATAATGTGTAACTGATCAGAGCCTCAGAGGCCTGACAATAATTATTGTTTCGGTATAATTTAAGACTTCATTACTCTGAGGGTATTAAATGAGCGCATTAGTGGGTGTTATTATGGGGTCGAAATCTGATTGGCCAACGATGAAAAATGCCGTTGATATGCTAGAAGCATTCGACGTCCCTTATGAGGTTAAAGTGATTTCTGCTCACCGCACTCCAGACTTAATGTTCGAATACGCCGAAAGCGCTGAAGCTCGAGGATTGGAAGTTATTATTGCTGGCGCTGGTGGCTCGGCACATTTACCTGGCATGGTTGCCGCAAAAACAATTGTTCCTGTTTTGGGCGTTCCCGTGCAGTCACGAGCCCTCAGTGGCAAAGATTCATTACTTTCTATTGTGCAAATGCCTGGCGGTATTCCTGTTGGCACGCTTGCTATTGGCGATGCGGGTGCAAAAAACGCTGGCATATTGGCTGCGCAAATTGTTGGCAACCACAATGCTGAGATTCGAGCAAAAGTATCGAAATTTCGTTCAGAGCAAACTCAAAATGTTCTGGATAACCCAAACCCTAAAGACTAGCTTATGAAAATTGGCGTCCTAGGTGCTGGTCAATTAGGCAGAATGCTCGCGATTGCAGCTTACCCGCTTGGTCATCAAATGGCATTTACTGCCAATTCTAAAGATGAGCCAGCCGCACTTCTTGGCCGAACCTTTGCCAACAACAACAAACATGATGCAATTAAGCAACTCACCAACGCCTCTGAGGTAATCACTTATGAAAGTGAAAATACCGATGTAGAAATTGTAAAAGAAATTAACAAAACCACCGATGTGTATCCAGGGGCAAAATCGCTGTTTACAACGCAGCACCGTGGGCGAGAAAAGGCAATTTTTGTTAAATTAGGCATTCCATGTGCGCCCTATCAAATGGTCAACTCTCTGAGAGATTTGGAAGTAGCAGTTGAGAAGATTGGCTTGCCAGCTATTCTTAAAACAGCAACCGAAGGTTATGATGGGAAAGGACAATTTGTTATTCGTACCAAAAACCAAATAGAAAAGGCGTGGCAAAGCATGAGTGGCGTCGAAGCAATACTAGAAGGATTTGTTAACTTCAAACGAGAACTGTCTTTGATTGCGGTTCGCGGTCTTGATAATAGCCACAAATATTACCCTTTGGTGGAGAACACGCATCACAACGGCATTTTGCGACTAACAATTGCCCCCGCTGAAAATATCAGTGCTAAAGTGCAAAAACAAGCCGAGCATTATATGCAAACATTGCTCGATGAGATGGGTCATGTCGGCGTGCTAACGATTGAGCTATTTGAAACAAGCAACGGCCTTGTTGTCAATGAAATGGCGCCGCGAGTGCATAATTCTGGACATTGGAGCATTGAAGGGGCTCGTACCTCGCAGTTCGAAAATCATGTAAGGGCTATTACTAACTCCCCCTTGGGAGAGACAGACTGTCTACAGCAATACTGTGCTATGATTAATATTATCGGTAAACACGGCCCAGTTAATAAAGTGCTTGAGCTAAGCAATACACATCTACACTTGTACGGAAAAACCGAGCGCAAGGGACGTAAATTGGGTCACATTACTATTACTGCCAATACGCTTAACGAATTCAAAACCACATTGAGTGCCCTTGAGGCATTTATGCCTTAGCAGATAAGCTTTCCTCAAAACGATCAGCCAAATCGCTTTCATATTCATAAGCCTCTAACTCACTCACTTCGACACCCGCTAAAAACTGGTGCACATGAATCATCTCGTGGCAGAAAGTAATGATAAATTGACGCTCAGTTAGGCTGGACTCTATTTCAATAAAAAACTTGCTATCACCTTCATAATCTGTCCACGCCATTGCACCTTCAACGCTGTGAATGTTGAGGTCAATAACCGGTTTCTTGGTGTCTGGGAATAAATCCTCACAGCAAAAATTGAATAACTGCTGTGAGAGAGTTTTTTGATTTTTACTGCCGCCTTGTACGTAGAGCATATCAGCAATAAATTGTTAACGAGATCTTTGCACAAACCATATCAAATCCAAAATGGTTTATGTAAAGGCCTCACTTAAGCGAAGCGCTTCTCTAAATAATTGATTATGGCATCAGATTCGTAGACCCAAGATACTTCATCTTCGCCTTCAATCTTAAGGCAAGGGACTTTAATCTTGCCGCCCATTAGCTGCAGCTCTTCTCTAAATTCCCCAGCTTGTGCGTTGCGAGTTTCAATTGCAAGGTTGAGTCGCTTCATCGCACGACGCGTTTTAATGCAAAACGGACACGCATAAAACTGATAAAGCTTTAACGCCGCCGTTTGTTGATTAACATCAGCCTGAACATCGTTAGTGCGCTTTAATCTTGAGGGACTGAAAATCCAATCAATCAAAATGATTAGCCGGCCCAGACCCTCACGCAATGCTTTGAGCATAAGTCTCATAGGTTTGCTTTATATGCTGTTAATGTGTTTTCAAGCAAAGTTGCAATCGTCATTGGACCAACACCACCCGGAACTGGAGTAATGCCGGCCGCTTTTTCTTTAATCGCATCAAAATCAACATCGCCACACAATGTGCCGTCATCTAATCTATTGATACCTACATCGATCACGATTGCGCCGTCTTTAATCCAGTCAGCTTTAACAAACTTCGGAATACCCACGCCCGCGACAACAATATCAGCTTGTCTAACTTTGGCTGCCACGTCTTGTGTTTTTGAATTACAAATAGTGACCGTGCCTCGTGCGTTTAACAACTCCATAGCCATCGGACGACCAACAATATTTGACGCACCAATTACCACACAGTCCTTACCCATCACATCAACACCCGCTGATGCCAACATAGTCATCACACCTTGAGGTGTGCAAGGACGCAAGTAAGGCTTATTTTGCATTAGCTTACCAATATTTTCACTGCAAAAACCATCAACATCTTTCAGTGGTGAGATGCGCTCTAAGACTTTGTTTGAATCAATATGTTTCGGCAATGGTAATTGCACTAAGATGCCATCAATATTTGGGTTGTCGTTTAGACGATCCACTTCATCCAATAACTCTTTTTCTGTAATATTTTCAGATTTCTTAATTTTGTCTGAATAAAAGCCAGCTTCAATACACGCCAACTCTTTGTTGCGAACATAAACGCGCGATGCAGGGTCTTCACCAACTAGGATAACGGCTAAGCCTGGTGGACGATCGAGTGTTTTTACTTCTTCAGCAATTTTATTTCTTAAGTCTTTGGCAATTTTTTTGCCATCAATGATGTTATCCATTTTTAAGTCCCTTTATAACTTTATCTAAATCGTATTTTGTGTCAACGCCTAAGCCCGTTGGGCCGCAAGCTGGGGCAACGTGAATGTCAAAACCCTCGTTCAATATTGTTAGTTGTTCTAGTTTTTCAGCCTCCTCAAGGCGCGAGCCACTCAACCGTGCATATTGGCTTAAAAAACCAGCTCGATATGCATAGATACCAATGTGACGATAACAAAGCCCTAAGTCCAATTCTTGAGGGTTTCGAAACGCAGGAATCGGTGATCTTGAGAAGTACATCGCTTTGCCGCGCATATTATATACAACTTTGACGCAATTTGGATCAAAGTAGAGCTCTTCTGTCTCTATCTTCTCGCACAATGTGGCCATATCCATGTTACTTTCATTAAGGTTTTTTGCCACTTGATCAATCACCATGGGGCTTAACATCGGCTCATCGCCTTGCACATTAACGATAATCTCATCATCTGCAAAGCCAAGTAATTCCATCGCCTCAGCAATCCTAGAAGTGCCAGAGGTATGGCTGTCGCTTGTCAAACAAACTTCAGCGCCAAAAGTCTTGGCTACATCGCTTATCCTTTCGTCATCTGTGGCAATAATGACGCGCTTCGACGCGCTCAATATTGCATTTGAATAAGTGCGCTCAATCAGTGTTTTTCCATGAATGTTTTTGAGTAGCTTCCCCGGTAAACGGGCGGAATCATATCTGGCAGGAATGATAACGGAAAAGTCCATTACGCCTTAGTCTGTAGCTCCCGAGCCTCTTCAACAAGAAGAACGGGGATACCGTCTTGAATTGGGTAAGCCAGCTGGCTTTTTTCGCAAATAAGTTCATCACCCACTTGCTCCAATGGGCCATTGCATTTTGGGCAAACAAGCATAGCCAACAAAGCTTTATCGATCATAGTTTAGACTCCAATTGCTGATAAAAATCAACACTTAATTCGGCGTTGACCGCCAAATACCACATCTGACTGGTTGCAAAAGACTTACATTTTACACAATCCTTAGAAGTCATTAAGATCGGATACCCTCCGTCAAAATTCAAATCCTTGTCGGAGAATGGATGGTGATCTGAAAAAGGTTTTTGAACAACATCAATACCCAACCCCTCCAGAGTGGCGAAAAATCGTTTAGGTTTGGCAATGCCAGCAACACCATAACAACGAGTCGCTTTGAAGCCATCTAAGGATTTTTCTTCTCCTGTAACAACATTAATGAATTTCTTCGCCACAAGATGACTCGAGACCTTGGCGTCATCACCTCCACCATGATTGATGACAATATCAACCGACGACAATCGAGAAGGTAATTCTCTAAGAGGGCCAGCGGGAAGTAGTAAACCATTGCCTAGTTCATCAACAGTGTCAACAACGGCTACTTCAACTTTTCTCCCCATGGCGTAATGTTGCAAGCCATCATCACTAATAATGATATCAACCAAATTATGCTCGGTTAAATACTGCACCGCCAATGAGCGCCTTCTTGCCACCACAACATTTGCCTTGGTCTCACTGGCAATAAGCGCAGGCTCATCGCCACATTCAGATGGCTTGGTAGAATCCGTTACCAACAGAGTGTCTTGCCTATACACCCCGCCATAACCTCTAGAAACAACGCCCACTCGCTTGCCTTGTTCTGCAAAATGATGACAAAGGGCAATAACAATCGGTGTTTTCCCGCTGCCACCAACGGTAATATTGCCCACCACAACAACAGGAATTGTTGAATAATAAACTCTCAATACGCCTAATTTATAGCAATAAAACCTTAGTCGGCTAACAATAAAAAAGACAAAGGACAAAGGTAATAGAAGAAGGTTTGTTAAACTCACTTTGTTAAGATCAACAATCCTTGAAAAGTTAAACATATTCCACTCTTTAATCACCAAATAATGATGAATTATGACAAAATATTGCCACCATGAGTATTGAATTTCAAATTTCCAATCAATATTTACGATCCAATCGTAAAAAAGGCTTTGTTTCTTTTATTTCAGGCGTCTCGATGATTGGCCTCATTTTAGCGGTAATGGCTCTTATTACCGTATTATCGGTTATGAATGGCTTTCATGGGGAGCTGAGAAACCGTGTTTTAGACGCTATTTCTCATGGCTACATTACTGGCAACAATCAGACACTGTCTAACTGGGAACAACTGCATACGGCCATTAATGAACAACCTCACATTGTCGCCTCATCCCCCTATGTTGAGAAATTCGCCCTAATGACTTCAAGAAGCGCCTCACAAGGTGTTAGTGTTAGAGGAATTGTAAGCGAATTAGAGCTTGAAACATCGAAACTACTAAGCGATATTAAATACGGTGAGTTATTACTCTCAGATGACACAAAATCAACCCTGATTGGAATTGGACTGGCAAACTCATTGGGTGTTGGCATTGGTAATTCGATAAGTCTCATTGCACCCAGTAAAAACGATATCGGTATGCTTATTCCAAAAACCGAACAGTTTAAGATTGTCGGTATATTTAACGCCGGCCTAAATGAATACAACAACGCCCTAGCTTTTATTCACTTAAATCATGCGCAAGCATTATTTAGTATGGATAAGCGAGTCTCGGCTATTCGACTGAAAGTAGATGATATTTTTAAAGCTGATAAAATCAGTGCTGAAGTTGTGGCCGTTCTCGGTAAAGAAGATTATATTGCCGTCGACTGGATGCAGCAAAAGCGTAACTTCATACGCGCACTCAATCTTGAAAAACAAATGATAGCGATTGTATTGTCGCTCATTATTGCAGTTGCAGCCTTTAATATTGTGTCGATGATGGTAATGGTGGTGACGGACAAAAAGTCCGATATTGCTATTCTAAGGACAATCGGCATGACACCTAGGCGAATTGTAAAAATTTTCTTCTATCAAGCTGTTAGCATTGGACTGATAGGTATTTTCATCGGTGTGGTTTTGGGGTTGTTACTGGCAAGCAATATTGAAGTTGTTATTTCGACTATTGAGTCGATTTTGGGTTTTCAATTTTTTCCCACAGATGTTTTTTATATTAACCGCTTCCCATCTGAAATAAAAATAAACGACGTCATAAATGTTACCGTTGGCTCATTTATACTCGTGCTCATCGCTGCAATCTACCCTGCAAGACGTGCAGGCAAAATACAAATATCTGAGGTGCTTCGATATGAGTAAGCTGATTGAGTGTCGTAACCTTGGTTTTTCTTACGGGGATGATGACGGCAAAACTCTGGTGCTGAGTAATATCGATTTTTCAATGAAACCTGGAGAATCAGTAGCGATTATAGGTCAGTCTGGTTGTGGCAAATCCACTTTTCTCAACTTGATTGCAGGTCTTGATACGCCAACCTCAGGCGACGTGTTGATTAGTGACACCAATCTCTACTCACTTAATGAAAACTCGAGGACAAAGCTTCGAGCCAACACCTTTGGTTTTGTTTACCAGTTCCACCATTTGCTTCGTGATTTTAGCGCTCTAGATAATGTCGCCCTGCCTCTGCTTATTAGAGGTGATGATAAAAAAGAAGCCTTAGAAAATGCAGAACACCTACTAAAGAAAATTGGCATTGAGCATCGCCTAAACCACAAACCGAGTGAACTTTCAGGCGGCGAGCGCCAAAGAGTAGCCATTGCCAGAGCGATGATCACTAAGCCAGCTTGCCTTATTGCAGATGAACCTACAGGTAACCTTGACGCACATAGCGCCTCTGAAGCGTTGTCTTTATTGTTAAAGCTAAAGGAAGAAGAGCACTCCTCTATATTGATTGTGACTCATGATCAAGCGATTGCCAACAAAATGGACAGAATATTGACTCTGAGTAATCAAACCCTTAAATGAAACTCAACCATTTAGAACTTAGCTATTCGCCTGAACAAGATCGCCTGATTTTGCGTATTGGCACAACCACGGATGAAGTTATTCAACTTTTTTTTACCAGACGATTTATCTTTGTTTTTTGGCCAGTTTTACAACAAGCAATTGGTGCTCTGGAGAGTGAATATATTTCTGAAGCAGCTTCAGATAAGTCCAAAAGCAAGTTGTCTGGCACTGGCGCTATCAGCAGCCATGGTGACAAATCTTTTGTGCCAAGCGAAGACCTACTAACGGGTGAAGAGGCTGTGTTAATCACAAGCTTTGGTCTTAATTACAAGAGTGAGGGGATTACAGAATTTAGATTTACTGGTATTGACGGGATAGTTGTGACGCTTAATTTAAATCGAGGCCTTATTAACAGCTTATCCGACCTTATTGAACAAATTCTTCCGAAAATTGAATGGGATATGGATCTTGACGAGCTAGAAGTTCAAGCGCCCAATGAGGACCATAGAGTTATTCACTAAAACCCAAAGAAATCAGTCTATTTCTGACTTACCCTTTGTTTTCTTATAAGCATCTTTTCGCTTTAAGAAAAGCAGTTAACAAGAGTTTTTAAGTGAGCTTAAGCCAAGAATTTAATCATGACACCTGCAGCAATGGCGGAGCCAATAACACCAGCAACATTCGGACCCATCGCGTGCATCAACAAGAAGTTGTGTGGATTGGATTCAAGACCCACTTTATTTGACACCCTAGCGGCCATCGGTACAGCAGAAACTCCTGCAGAACCAATCAATGGATTGACCTTATGCTTACTAAACAAATTCATCAGCTTTGCCATTAATAGGCCACACATTGTGCCAATGGCAAAGGCCACTAAACCCAAAAGCAAGATACCCAAAGTATCAAGTTTAAGGAATTGCTCGGCCATCAGTTTCGAACCAACTGCCAAACCAAGGAAGATGGTAACAATATTAATCAAAGCATTTTGGGTGGTGTCACTAAGACGATCAACCACACCCGACTCTTTCATCAAATTACCGAAGGCGAACATACCCAGTAACGGCGCCGCATCTGGCAACAGCAAAGCCACTGCAATTAATAGCAGTAGTGGAAAAACAATTTTCTCTGTTTTTGACACTTCACGCAATTGCACCATTTCGATTTGACGCTCTTTTTCTGTAGTGAAGAGTCTCATGATTGGCGGCTGAATTAATGGCACTAACGCCATATAAGAATACGAAGCGACCGCAATAGCGCCCAACAGCTCGGGTGCAAGCATTGTGGCCACGTAAATCGAGGTCGGTCCATCGGCACCACCGATAATACCAATGGCAGCGGCCTGTTTAAGGCTAAAATCAAAAATACCAAGTGTGGTTAATCCAATAGCACCTAATAGTGTTGCAAAAATACCGAATTGCGCAGCAGCACCCAATAATAATGTTTTAGGGTTGGCAAGCAAAGGCCCGAAATCGGTCAATGCACCTATACCCATAAAAATAATCAACGGGAATGCGCCCGACTCAATACCCACTGTGTAAAACAAATGGAGAATACCATTACCTTCAGCCAGTCCAGCTCCAGGAATATTACTTAAAAGCGCGCCAAAACCAATCGGCAACAGCAACAGGGGTTCGAATTTTTTCACAATTGCTAAATAAATAAGCAAGATGCCGACCAACATCATCAAGCCTTGACCTGGGGTCATTTGATACAAACCTGAGCCCACCCAAAGTAAGTTTAACTGTTCCATAGGTCTACGCTAGTGATAACAATGCTTGACCAACAGTGACCGAGTCACCCTCTTTAACACTGACATTAGCAACCGTGCCAGAGCGCGCTGCTTTAATTTCAGTTTCCATTTTCATCGCTTCTAAGATAATCAAAGTATCGCCTTCATTAATCTGCTGATTAGGACTGACCAATACTTTCCAGATAGTGCCCGATAGTGGCGCGTTGACATCTTCAGCATCACCAATTGGAGCAGCTGAAGGCGCCCCCGCTACTGGAGCACTTGACGCTGACTGAGCTGATGCGCTCTGCATGGAAGTGATATCACCACCGGCAGAAACCTGAACTACATAAGAATTGCCTTTAAACGATATCGTGTAAACACCGTCTTCTTTAGCTGGCGCAGATGCAGCACTTGGCGCTTGTGGTACCGGCTCAAAGAAATCCGGGTTGTTACGATTTTCTAAAAACTGAATGCCCACTTGTGGGAACAAAGCATAAGTCAACAGGTCATCAATTTTGTCAGCTGCCAATTGGATGCCTTTTTCGGCAACAACTTCATCAAATTGCGCCTCAAGAATGTCAAGCTCTGGGTCGATATTGTCCGCTGGGCGACAAGTGATTGCCTTCGCACCGCCAAGAACTTTGGTTTGTAATTCAGCATTAACTGGCGCAGGTGATGCACCGTATTCGCCTTTTAAGATACCCATAGACTCTTTGGTAATTGTCTTATAACGCTCACCAGTCAAGATATTGAGTACCGCCTGAGTGCCAACAATTTGTGATGTTGGTGTCACTAGCGGAATAAAACCAAGATCTTCACGTACACGTGGAATCTCTAACAACACCTCGTCCATTTTATCAATGGCGTTTTGCTCTCTTAGTTGGCTTTCCATGTTGGTCAACATACCACCAGGCACTTGCGAAAGAAGGATACGAGAATCAACACCCTTAAGAGAGCCTTCAAATTTCGCATACTTGGCACGTACTGGTCTAAAGTAAGCATCAATCTCTTCTAATTTCTCTAAATCAAGTCCGGTTTTGCGTGGACCGTGATCTAGAATAGAAACCACAGAGTTTGTTGCTGAGTGGCCATAAGTCATACTCATTGAGCCAATCGCTGTATCGACACGATCAATACCTGCTTCGATTGATTTAAGAATGGTAGCCGTTGAAAGACCTGTTGTTGCATGAGCGTGCAGTTGGATTGGAATATCAATCGCAGCTTTTAATTTAGTGACAAGATCAAAAGCAACGTAAGGCTGCAGAAGTCCTGCCATATCCTTAATACATAGCGAGTCAGCACCCATGTCTTCAATTTTCTTCGCCATCTCAATCCATAACTCAGTCGTATGCACTGGGCTGACTGTGTATGAAATCGTACCTTGAGCATGTTGCTCTACTTTACGCGTTTGATCAATGGCTGTTTCCAAGTTGCGCATATCATTCATCGCATCAAAAATACGGAAAACACCAACGCCATTCTCAGCACAGCGGTCAATAAACTTACGCACCACGTCATCGCCATAATGACGATAGCCCAATAAGTTCTGGCCTCTAAGCAACATTTGCTGAGGCGTATTAGGCATAACTTTTTTAATCTCTCGGATTCTGTCCCAAGGATCTTCACCCAAATAACGAATGCACGAATCAAAAGTTGCACCACCCCAAGACTCCATTGACCAATAACCAATCTTATCCAATTTATCGGCAATTGGCAGCATGTCATCAATTCTCATGCGCGTTGCAAAAAGTGATTGATGCCCATCCCTAAGAACAAGTTCAGTGATTCCTACCGGTTTAGTATTTACTTTAGATGACATAAAATTAAGCTCCAGTGTGCATTTTGATGGCTTTTTCGATGATAGACTTGGTGTCTTCATCAAGCACATTAACTGATTGAATTGGCGCCACTCTAGCGCCAGCTAAATTAGGCTGAATTTTTTGAACAAGTGCAGACATCATGCTTGTTAACACAACCATTAATGTCAAAAACAAAAAAACAAATCCCATGCCAAAGAAAGTCAAGGTTATTGCATCTGCTAAGAGATTGTCCATTTTCGCTTCTCCTAATAAATTAAGGTACCGTTGGACGGTACTACACTTTTTATATATATTGTTGATTTAACAGGGAAAATAAATTTAATGTAATCCACTGGTTCCGCAGTCTATCGCGTTTCGGTTTTAAATTCAACCCTAAACATGTATTAATAGCGACAACATTATAATATGTCGTTGCCTATTAATCAAACTAGAAGTTTCACAATACGAATTATTAAATACCTGCATTTATCCTGGCCTCTTTCTTAGCCCTGTAAATCCGTGAATTCGTGTCCGTTTTCATTTTTCTCTGCTCTCAGTACTGTATTTTGTACTGTAAATGTATTGGAATTATAAGATATATGGTTGGTACAGAAACGAACAAAAAAGAACAACCAAAATGGCTAAAGTGTTGATAGGAGCAGGACTAAAGAGAATAAAAAAGGACACCCTGGGGCATCCTATTTAATATTATGTGGTACCGCTGGACGGACTTGAACCGTCACTCCCGTAAAGGAACCGGATTTTGAATCCGACGTGTCTACCAATTCCACCACAGCGGCAAAGGTTAGGCTTATTTGTGCCTAAATGTAATTCTACCTTTGGTTAAGTCATACGGTGTCATTTCGACAGTCACTTTATCACCTGGTAAAATGCGAATATAATGCTTACGAATTTTACCAGAGATGTGCGCAAGCACACTGTGCCCGTTTTCCAATTCAACAGTAAAAGTTGTGTTCGGTAGCTTCTCTTTAACCACACCCTCTAATTCAATGTAATCACTCTTTGACATACGTTGTTATATCTCACTATTCACAAAAAACCAGAGGCGATTATACCTTACAAGTTAATTCTCATCGCAATTAGTTAATTGACCATTTGAAAGACTGCGAATGTTTGATTATAAGTTTTACCCTGCAAGAACGCATGCTAGACTTGTTGAGTGGCCATTGCTATTCCAGCAATTCAGCTTGCCTAATAAACGCCTGAATATAATCAACACCTTGGTCATCGTCGCGAAGGCCTAGGTAAATGCTTTTGCTGATACCAGCTCTACCTAGACGTACTGCTTGAACCGCCAATTTGTCAGCGTATTCATTCACTAGCCAATGTGGTAGTGCAGCCACACCTCGCCCAGCTGCAACGAGTTGTAGCATGATGTCGGTCGCCTCGATACTTTTATGCTTTTTTGGTCTACAGTGTGCAGGGCTTAAGAATTGGCTGTATATATCAAGCCGCTCCATATCAACAGGATAACTATATAGCACCTCCTCTAAAAGATCTTTTGGTTCAACTTGTGTTTTTTTGGCCAAAATATGTTGTTTACTAACAACCAACACCTGCTCATAATCCAGTACCGGTTTGAATGTCACCCCTGCTTGATGAATCGGGTCAGGTGTGACCAAAACGTCGATGTCATAATTAAGCAATGCTTTCATGCCGCCAAATTGAAATTGTTGCTTTACATCGATATCTACCTCAGGGTAACGTTCAATAAATGGTGCTACCACTTTTAATAACCATTGGTAACAAGGGTGACATTCCATACCAATACGAATTACGCCCTTCTCCCCTCTGGCAAAACGTTCAATCACCTGGTCGGCATATTCTAGCTGTGGTAGCAAGCGATTTGCCACAGATAACAAATAGCTTCCCGCTTGTGTTAGGCGTATGGAACGCCCTTCTTTATTCCACAACTTGACAGCCGAGCGTTGCTCAAGTTTTTTGATAGCATGGGTTAAAGCGGATTGCGTCAGATGCAGGCTTTCTGCAGCCGCTGTTAGCGAGCCATTGCGCTCAATTTCACGCAAAATAGAGAGATGGGAGCGTTCAATCATAATTAGAGATCTATACTATGAATATTATTAATAATTAAATGAAATAATACCATTATTATTCATTAATTGTTCTCATTATAATGACCACCTAATCAACAACACTATGAAGAAAAATGGTTGGTTTTTTAGGGGGAAACTCTTGAAAGACATCCCAGAACGCCCGACACCATGAATATTAGCTACGAATTTTTTCCCGCAAGAACCGAACAAGGCAAGAAAAATCTACAAGAAACCCTTGCAAAGCTGGATACAACCAATCCAGATTTTTATTCAGTCACTTTTGGGGCGCTTGGTTCAGCTCAAGACGCTACTTTTGACACAATTAACCAACTAAGTGTTGCAACTCCTGTTACCGTTGCGCCACACTTGACTTGTGTTGGTTCTGATAAAGCGCAAATGACAAAGCTGCTTGACGAGTATGTTCGTCTTGGAGTTAGTCGTGTAGTTGTTCTTAGAGGCGATATCGCGCCCGCTATCCGAGATATTGGTGAATTCCATTACGCCAGTGAATTGGTTGAATTCATCAAAAACAAGCACGATAATCGGTTCACTATTGACGTAGCCGCCTACCCAGAAAAACACCCGCAATCAAAAACAGTAGCAACCGATATCGAATATTTTGTCAACAAGGTCAAGGTCGGTGCTGATAGCGCCATCACCCAATATTTTTACAATATAGACGCGTATTTTAGATTTGTCGATGAAGCGCAACAACTCGGCGCAGACATTACTATCGTGCCGGGTATTATGCCAATTACTAACTATGAGCAATTAGCGCGCTTTTCTAAGATTTGTGATGCCGATATTCCAGCTTGGATTCTTAATCGACTTGAAATGTATAGTGACGATATCAATAGTCTTAAAGCATTTGGCTTGGAGGTTGTTAGTGAGATGTGTCATCAAATGAGGAACAGAGGCGTTAATGACTTCCACTTCTACACGATGAATAGAAGTGAACCAACACTTTCAATTGTAAATAATATTGCATAGATCCTTGTTAGGTAATTATCTCTCTTTGTGCTTGCCACCCTTTATTCTATTAACTCTTGCGTGCCATCGTAAAGACTCAAACCAAACGCCTCAAGCAGATGTTATGCCATAGTAGTACGCAAAAAAAACCGCTTGATTTAGCGGAGAGATAAAAATTGTTAGAAGCTTTATTTAGTGAAAAACGCGTTTTGAATGCACCCAACCTTGTAGCTTTTGCAAATCTTGTTGTTTTGTAGGTTGCGTCGCTTGCTCTAATGCGGCCAAACGTTCGTTTAACTCATTAAAGACTAAGGTGTAATGTTTGTTTTTTTGTGTCTCTTGATAGAGCTTTGATTTTAATGTTGCAATGACGGAGACAAAGTCTTCATCGTTACTGGCGCTTGGTGGTTGCTCTACTTCGCGCATCTTTCCATGAGCATTTTGCATACGATTTAAGTGATAGGTTGGCTCAGAGTACGGGTTCTTAAAAGCCAAATTGGTAGGATTAGATGGTAACACTTGAGCGGGAATATTAAGTGCTTGCAAAGAGCCACTACTGGCACGTTGTTGAATGGTAAAGCCACTTACTCCTAAAAGGCGGGCCACCCATGAAATACCAAATCTAATCATTTAACCAACTCTCCTTGAGGACCTCACCTTACCCAAAGACAAGGTGAATGTCAAACAAAAACACTACTTTTTAGCTTATTTTACCACTTAATAGTTCATTAAGAATCTCTTTGTCTCCAAGGCCTGGGGCAATGTGAACTTTTTCAAATCCCAAAGACTGTGCAAAGGTTTTTATCCGCTCACTAATGACAATAAGTGGGTATTGTTTGAGTCGTTTAAGGTAATTTGGATTAATAGACTCGACAAGAGAAAGTGTGTTTGACAAAGTTTGATTGCTGTTGGCTAAAATAACACAATCATCGCCTAACATAAAGCGCTCAATGGATTGCTGGTGAAGCTCAGTTATACCCAATACTCGCCGCACATAAACTTCTAGGTAATCTACTTGGTTGGAAGACTCTAATTCGTTTTTCAACGTTTCGACACCACCCTTTCCTCTAACAATCAAAACTCTTTTATTAATAATTGATTGACATTCGTCTAACTCTAACAATGCCTCACTTGAGGCGTTTTTTTTAGGGTGTGCATCTACCTGTACGCCAACGGCCATTAATTTATCAGCCGTTGTTGGTCCTACGGCAAATATTTTTTGATCTCTTGCCAACAACTGAGGCAAGTACTCGTGTGCATAAATAACAGCATTCACACTAATAAAAATGATGACGTCATAGGATGCACTGGGAAGCTTTGGCATCAACTTTTTAATCTCAAAAGCAGGAAAAAGTGCGTAATCAAGACCCGCTTCTTTGAGTAATATTTGTAATTTGTCAACCTGCGCCAAAGGGCGCGTGACTAAAATCATTCGCTATTGACCAATGCTGAGATACTCTGCATATGATTAAGGCTGTCACCCACAGTAGAGGCGCAAATAATTGTTGCTCTTGGTAAACCTGCCATTGTCGAGAGTAGTTCTTGCGAAATAGACTCCAACTCAGTTAAATCAGATAATAGCAGTACTGGTGTGTTTGTGTAGTATATGGTTTGACCCAGCACTTTGCACTGGTTTAAGGTGCTTTTAAGTGTCACCAAAGATTGCAAGCAAACTTTATTACTCTCTATCAATTTTAAAGAAGCTGGCTTGGGCTGACTCGTCACATGACACCACAGAGTAAAGTTTTCCTGGTATTCCTGCAAACTTGCAAGCAATTGCTTTAGTTGGGCTGCATCATTTAATACACTCTCCTCAACAACCAATACAAGCTCAAAGTAATCGCCAAGGTCATCGTGAATTGCCTCAAAGATATGCTCCAAGTCTTCGTCAGTATCAACGGCAAGTGCAAGCGCCTTAAACAGGCTTGAATAATGATCAAAACGCCAATCTTCAGGCAAGTCATCTGGATAAAAATCATCGCCAAATTCAAGACCCACTCTGCCAATTAAAAACTCTGTTTTAGTCATTCTATGTTATATGCCTTTATAATAGCCTAATCCTAATTCACCTTAAGGCCAAACCCCTAAAATGTTCGAGTCGATTATAGCCCTTGTGTCAGGCTTTGTATTACTTATTTGGAGCGCTGATGAATTCACCAACAATGGCGCTAAAATTGCCAATATTTTCAAGATTTCACCCCTTATTATTGGCCTGCTCATTTTTGGCTTTGGCACTTCTGCACCAGAAATGTTGGTTTCAGGATTAGCGGCTTACGAAGGCCACCCAGAGTTGAGTATTGGCAACGCCTTTGGTTCTAATATTTTTAATATAGCCTTAGTGTTGGGCATTACAACAATCATTCTTCCTATCAAAGTAAAGCAAGACATTCTGAAAAAAGAATGGCTTTACTTAATGGCGTCCACACTCGTTGCTGGCATCCTGATTTGGGATGGTCATTTAAGTATTGCGGACGGTTTAATTCTTTTGGGCTTGCTGGCTGTGTTTTTAATTTACACTTTTGTTGCCTCTAAAACAGGCGACCACCAAGAGTTTGACAATCTTGCCATTGAAGTTAAACAAGATCAAGCAAAAAAGGTTTGGTTAATGCTTACTATCTCTTTTGTGGTATTGCTCGTTAGTGCTAAGCTTGTGGTATGGGGTGGAACCGAGCTTGCTGCCTTGTTCGGCGTCTCTGACTTGCTCATCGGTTTGACGGTGGTAGCGCTCGGTACAAGTCTGCCAGAATTGGCAGTCTCTATTAGCAGTGCTTTGAAAAAACAACATGAAATGGTTGTGGGCAATATCATTGGCTCCAATTTATTTAACACGGTGGGTGTCCTCGCAATTCCGAGCCTTATTCTTCCTTTTGATGTACCAATGGAAGTCATCAATCGGGACTATCCATTTATGATTGGCCTGACGATACTACTGTTTGTTTTTTCTTATAAGTTTAAGAAAGAAGGGGTTATTACTCGCTTAGAAGGTGTGTTACTGCTCGTCGTACTTGCTATCTACCTATACATCTTAATTTGGACTTAGCTGTTAAAAACTTAGGCGAAACACAAGCACTGGCTACAAGCTTGGCCAAGTGCTGCTCGTCTTTACAAGACGTATTTGTGATTTACTTAATTGGTGATTTGGGTGCCGGAAAAACAACGCTTGCTCAAAGTTTTATTCAATTTTTTGGCTTTGATCGGGTGAAAAGTCCCACTTATTCATTGGTAGAGAGCTATCAGAATGAGTTAGCAAACATTCACCACTTTGATTGCTACCGACTCAGTGACCCCGAAGAGCTTGACTATATTGGTATTCGTGAATACCTTAGCCCAGGTAGTATTCAGCTCATCGAGTGGCCAGAGCTTGGCAAAGGAGTAATTGCAAAAGCCGATATTTCTATCAACTTAAAAGGTGATTATGACGAAAGGCAAATCAACATCCAAGGCCATAGCGATATCGGCAAAAAGGTAATTGAGTGCGCTATTTCATAGGCCTTGTTTTATCACTTGTCATGACGTCAGCCTTTGCTGAGGAGAAAACGACGCTTTTTGATTTTCGCTATTGGACAGCACCCAACCACACTCGAATTGTTGTTGATACAGAAGAAAATACTTTATTTAGCGTGAGCGCAAAAGACAATTATGTTTTATTAAGTGTTGAGAGTGCCGAAGTGCTGCCACAAACATTTTCTCACTTATTTTTCGAAGACGAGCGTATTAAAAGAACTCAAATCAAGCGTAGTGGTGATGACATACGACTCATTTTTTACACCAATAATGTGTTTAAAGTTAAGCACTACACCCTTGCTCCTAACAAAAAATATAAATATCATCGGCTGGTTATTGATTTGATTGACCTCCTGCCAAAAACAGCTCTTACAGATACTGCAATTGAGCAATACGATGCGCCTGAACGCAAAGTTGTAATAGTTGATGCTGGTCACGGTGGTGAAGATCCAGGCGCCTTAGGCAAGAATGGTTCGCGTGAAAAAGACGTCAATCTTGCCATCGCAAAAAAACTGGTAGACACCATCAATCAAAGCGGTGATATTACGGCCATACTTACTCGAAGTGGCGATTACTACATTCCCCTTACCGAGC
>ERZ813253.307-NODE-307-length-18426-cov-4.862069_pt1 | contig 18426 bp, 14 predicted proteins | sample MGYA00520893_ERZ813253 | MGnify/ENA primary metagenome ERZ813253 (study PRJEB31669, sample SAMD00080414) | marine metagenome | biome: oceanic hadal pelagic zone biome; feature: marine hadalpelagic zone; material: sea water | place: Pacific Ocean:Izu-Bonin Trench...
AAATGCCAGAGGGGGGTAAGATTGTTTTTAAAACCAACAATGAAAAATATTTCATTCATGTTTTTACCGATGTGTATTGTCCCTACTGTGCAAGACTGCACGCAAATATGGCTGAAATGAATGCACTCGGTATTACGGTGAAGTACCTAGCCTCACCACTTGCGCAACTACATCCTGCAGCGCAAGCAACAATGGAGAAAATTTGGTGTGCTGAAGATAGAAAAAAGGCGATTCACGACTATAAAACCAGACGCATCATCCCAGACAGTGAAAAATGTACCAACCCTGTGGCGGAACAATTGGCTCTTTCAGTGAAGTTGGGCGTCACTGGTACACCATCTATCTTTTTTGAAAATGGCAGCAATCTTCCCGGCTATCAAACGCCAGAAGACCTTCTACAAAGCATAACACAAGCACTTGCGCAGTAAGACCTTTGCATCATTATGCAAAAGTCTCACAATCAGACAAATTCCAGAGTTATTGCACTTCAGGCAATTTGCTCGGTAGTACTTAGTAAGCAATCTCTTGCTGATGTTAAATTTCCACTAGACACGCTAGATTTGCCTTTTGCCAAATCACTTGTTTTTGGCACACTGAGGTTTTATCATCATCTCAATGATGTCATCACACCTCGCATTAACAAACCCTTAGAAAAGAAAAACTTAGATCTACACTGCCTGCTTTTATTAGGCGCTTATCAATTACTGCACTCAAGCACACCAACCCATGCGGCGATAAACGAAACGGTAGCAGTCTCTGATAGCATTAACAAGAGCTGGGCAAAAGGCTTTATTAATGCCATTCTCAGAGGCGTTGATCGAGAGCGTGAAAAAATATTGGGGGAAGAGCACTTTTCGCACCCTTCTTGGTTGAATAAAAAACTCAAAAAAGATTATCCAGAGCACTATCAAAACATCTTAAGAGAGAATAACAAGCAAGCGCCGATGACACTTCGCATTCACCCATCAATGAAGCGTGAAGACTATCAACAGCACTTAAAAAACTCTGGCATTGTCAGTAATCTCTGTCCTATTGCCAAACAAGCACTTATCTTAAAAGAAGCTGTCAATGTATCTCAATTGCCTGGTTTTTCCGAAGGGTCTTGCTATGTGCAAGATGCCTCAGCGCAACTAGCAGCGCAAATCTTAAAGCCAGAGAGTGGTGAAATCATACTGGATGCATGTTGCGCTCCAGGGGGGAAAACTACACATTTAGCAGAACTGTGCACTGATGCCCAGATTGTAGCTATTGATAGTGATCAAAATCGACTAACAAGAGTTGATGAAAATATTGAACGCTCTCAATTAAAAAACATCAAAGTCATGCAAGGTGATGCGAACGCTAAAGACTGGTGGGATAGACAACTGTTTGACAAAATTCTGCTGGACGCACCTTGCTCAGCGACCGGCGTTATCCGCAGACACCCAGATATTAAGCTGCTTAGAAAGCCCCGAGATATTGCTCGACTGTGCGAAATTCAAGCAATGATTCTAGACAATCTTTGGGTGTGTTTAAAGCCAGGAGGCACTCTACTCTACGCCACATGCTCGGTACTTAAGAATGAGAACGAGAGGCAAATAATCAACTTTTTGGAGCGCACAAACGACGCCAAACACGAAGTGATTAATCTTGATTGGGGTATGGGTGAAATCGGCAAACAGCAATTGCCAAGCCGTGAGTTTGACGGCTTTTATTACGCCAAACTCACTAAGTTAAAATAAGTGTAACTAGCTTTTCTCTTTTTCAAGTGCTATATCCAGCACTTGATCAATCCACTTGACACGGATGATTTCGAGATTGCCTTTAATTTTGTCAGGCACCTCAGAAAGCTCTCTTTCATTATCATCTGGAATGATAACTGTTTTAATGCCACCACGAAGAGCCGCCAGCAGTTTTTCCTTCAGTCCACCAATCGGTGTGATTTCCCCTCTTAAGGTAATTTCACCCGTCATCGCCACATCGGCTTTAACTTTTCTACCCGTTAAAACAGAGACCAATGCTGTGCACATTGCAGCACCCGCACTTGGGCCATCTTTGGGCGTTGCACCATCGGGCACGTGAATATGAATATCGAGCTTTTCGTGAAAATCAGAAGCAATATTAAATGCGGCTGCGCGCGTTCTTGTGACCGACATCGCCGCCTGAATTGACTCCTTCATCACATCGCCCAATTGCCCTGTATATTTAAGCTTGCCTTTGCCCTTATAGGTTGCTGCTTCGATTGTTAACAGATCACCACCCACAGATGTCCACGCCAATCCTGTGACTTCACCCACTTGGTTATGCTCTTCAGCCAAGCCAAAGCGGAAAATTTTCATGCCCAAGAATTTCGGTAGACTTTTTGAGTTAATAATCGCACGTCCCTTACGCTTTTTTATGGTGAATTCTTTCACCACCTTACGACAAATACTGCCAATTTCACGATCTAAGTTACGAACGCCGGCTTCTCGAGTGTAATAACGAATAATGTCTAGGATTGCAGAATCCTTAAACGAAATTTCACTGATCTTAACACCATTATTTTTCATCTGTTTAGCAATCAAATGGCGCTTGGCAATTTGTAATTTTTCATCTTCGGTATAACCCGAAAGTTGAATAATCTCCATACGATCCAAAAGCGCTTGAGGCAAATCAAGTGTATTAGCAGTTGCGACAAACATCACTTGCGAAAGGTCGTAATCCACTTCTAAATAATGGTCGTTGAAAGTATGATTTTGTTCAGGATCTAGCACTTCGAGCATTGCTGAAGCCGGATCTCCCCTAAAGTCGGATGCCATTTTATCGAGCTCATCCAACAAAAATAGAGGGTTTTTCACCTGTATTTTTTGCATTTTTTGCACAATTGAGCCAGGCATCGCGCCAATATAAGTTCTTCGATGACCACGAATCTCAGCCTCATCTCTAATGCCACCTAGGGCCATGCGAACATATTTTCGATTGACCGCCTTGGCGATAGATTCTCCCAAAGAGGTTTTACCCACGCCTGGAGGACCGACTAAACAAAGAATGTTGGCTTTGTTGTGGGTCACTCTTGTTTGCACCGCTAAATGTTCTAAGATGCGCTCCTTAACTTTGTTTAAACCATAGTGATCACCATCAAGGATTTTCTGTGCTTTATTAAGGTCTTGATTAATGCGTGTTTTTTTGCTCCAAGGCACTGTGCAAAGATTTTCAATATACGTTCTGATAATGGATGCATCAGAAGATTGCGATGACATGCGCTGCAATTTATTTAATTCGCCCTGCGCCTTGGTTTTCGCCTCTTTTGGCATTTTGGCTTTGTTAATACTCAGCTGTAATTCCTCAAGTTCAGTCTCATCATCAAGCGTGCCTAATTCTTTTTGAATGGACTTCATTTGTTCGTTCAAATAATAGTCTCTTTGGTTAGACTCCATTTGTTTGCGAACTCGAGATTGAATTTTCTGCTCAGCACCTAGAACATCGAGCTCACCTTCCAAAATTTCTAAGATTTTTTCCAGCCTATCTTTAGCAAGCGTGCCTTCCAGTAGCGCTTGTTTTTCTTCAACTTTTAAATTCAGATTGGCGATGATGACATCACTAAAACGCTCAGCATCGGTAATTTCTTTAAGAACTTTGTAGACTTCTTCAGGGATTTTCTTACTGAGTTTAATATAGTTTTCACATTTCTCAAGAGCGACTCGCATCATCGCTTTGACTTCGGTATCGTCTTCAATAGCCAAACTGCAATCACTCAAAAGAACCTCAGTATGCTCATCGACTAGGATAAATTCTTCAATTTTTGCTCGCTTAACACCCTCAACCAACACCTTGATAGTGCCGTCCGGTAGCTTCAATAATTGCAAAATAGTTGCCAGTGTGCCAACGGTATGAAGATCTTCATTGCTCGGCTCTTCAATTGACTCATCTTTTTGGGTAACTAGGAAAACATGCTTGTCCGACTCCATCGCTTGGGTGATCGCATTAACAGATGACTTTCTGCCGATGAAAAGGGGAATAACGGTATGCGGAAAAACAACAACATCTCTCAGTGGCAATAAGGGCACTGATTGCTGTTCTAAATCAATTGACTTTGTGGTGTCTTCTGTTCCCATAATAATGAAACGCCTTGCTTATCTAATAATCTCTTTAGATAGTGTCGAGTAACGTTAATTTCAAGTAGCCATTGCCCAAATTCATTCATTTTTTCTTTATGAATAAAACCAACATTATGTATTTCACTGCGAATATAGGCTGACTGAACCTCCAACTGAATGCTTGCATGAGTCATCATACCACTTAGACGCTGGGCTAACGCTTGATAAAGCAATTCAACACCCTCACCAGTATGTGCTGAGAGCCATACTCTTTGAGCATTCCCTTCATGGTCGGTATCAATTCTGGGTTCAAAACCCTCGATGGCGTCAATCTTATTCATGACAATAATGCTTGGTATTTTATCGGCATCAATTTGCTTAATAATGTCTTCTACTTGCTCAATCTTATCGCAATTATGTTCGTCTGCAGCATCGACTACATGAAGAAGCACATTGGCTTGGCTGGTTTCTTCAAGAGTAGATTTAAAAGCAGCAACCAAATCATGCGGTAGATCTTGAATAAAACCAACCGTATCCGCAATTACTGCTTCACCTGAGGCCGGCAGAATAACTCTACGAATGGTTGAGTCCAGTGTGGCAAATAGCTGGTCATCAGCATAAACCTCTGCCTTGGTGAGCTGATTGAATAAAGTGGATTTTCCGGCGTTTGTATAGCCCGCAAGAGCAATCATTGGTAAGTCATTTTTCGTTCTTGACTTACGACCTAATTCACGCTGCTTATCGACTTTCTCAAGTCGTTTGTTAAGATATTTGATACGCTGCCCAATGAGTCGCCTATCCGTCTCTAATTGCGTTTCACCAGGACCACGAAGACCGATACCACCTTTTTGCCTTTCAAGGTGAGTCCAACCTCTAACAAGACGAGTGGATAGGTGTCTTAATTGTGCTAATTCCACTTGTAACTTACCTTCGAATGAGCGTGCCCTGAGGGAGAATATATCCAAAATAAGGCCTGTTCTATCCATCACTTGGCACTGCAAAGATTTTTCTAAATTTCGTTCTTGTGAAGGGGAGAGCTCGGGTGAGAAAATCACTAAATCAATTTCATTATCGCTGACAAGTTCGCTCAACTCTTCGACCTTACCCCTGCCGATAAAAAATTTCGCCGAAGCAAAGCTGCGCTTAACGTTCAAAGCCTGAATAATATTAAGACCGGAGGAGGCTGCGAGTTGCCCAAATTCTTCAACGCCGTTGGCGATGTGTCTGTTACTGCTCAGTTCAATATAAACAAGTATTGTTCGCTCGCCCAGACCAACTGCATCCTTTTGCCGATCGAATAACGCCGTCGCCATTAGTGTCTAAGTAAAAGAAAGGAGGGAAGTTTGATAATCAACTGGCCTTACGCTCAGTGTCAGATTGTTGCTCACTCATATGCAAAACAACAGGTTGTTTTTTACCTTCAACCACGGCCTTGTCAATAATGACTTCTTTCGTGCTTGGCATTGACGGCATTTCGTACATCGTATCTAACAACAAATCTTCTAAAATTGCACGCAAACCTCTGGCGCCAGTCTTTCTCTTTATTGCAAGCTTTGCAATTGCCGAAAGCGCTGCCTTTCTGAAAGTCAGTTTCACTCCTTCCATCGCAAACACTTCTTGGAATTGCTTAATAACAGAATTTTTTGGCTTGGTGAGAATTTCAATCAAAGCATCTTCATCCAGCTCACTAAGCGAAGTATGCACCGCCAAACGACCTACTAATTCTGGAATCAAACCAAACTTGATTAAATCATCTGGTTCCAAAAGGGAAAAAAGTTCTGTTAATGTTTTTTTACTTTTCTCGTCTTGCACGTCGGCTGAAAAGCCAATGCCGGTTGCTTTTTCAACGCGACGGTCAATCACTTTTTCAAGACCGTCAAAAGCGCCGCCACAAATAAATAGGATTTTTGAAGTGTCAACATCAATGGTTTCTTGATTCGGATGCTTTCTGCCGCCTTGTGGTGGTACAGAAGCAATCGTGCCCTCAATTAACTTTAACATCGCTTGTTGCACACCCTCGCCAGATACATCACGTGTAATCGATGGCGAATCTGAACGACGAGAGATTTTATCGATTTCATCAATAAAAATAATACCTTGCTCGGCTCTAGCAGGATCAAAGTCGCATTTTGCCAACAAGCTTTTAATGACGTTTTCCACATCATCGCCCACATAACCTGCCTCTGTCAAGGTGGTCGCATCGGCAACCGTAAATGGTACGTCAAGAAAGCGCGCTAAAGTTTGCGCCAATAGTGTCTTACCACTACCGGTTGGACCAATTAATAGGATATTAGACTTATCCAACTCGACTCCATTTGAAATGTAGTCAGTCTTTAGGCGCTTGTAGTGGTTATAAACCGCAACAGACAACACTTTTTTCGCATGGGTTTGACTGATTACATACTCATTCAAAAAGCCAAAAAGTTGTTTTGGTGTGTAATTCCAATCGTGATGATCTGTCTCTTCTTCTTTGAGTGTTTGCTCTTGAATAAGCTCATAGCACGACTCAATGCATTCATCACAAATATAGACACCAGGACCCGCAATGAGACGGCTGACTTCGTCTTTGTGCTTAGAGCAAAATGAGCAATGTAAATCTTGTGTGTTTTGTGACATGGTAGAGACCTTTACATGAGTTTTGTAAGCTTAGCGCTTAGTCAGTACTTTGTCAATCAAACCGTATTTTGCCGACTCGCTTGCCGACATAAAGTTATCTCTATCGGTATCTTTTTGAATGGTCTTTAAGCTTTGTCCAGTATGGTTTTTAAGGATGTTGTTTAACTTATCTCTAACCTTTAATATCTCTTGGGCATGGATATCGATATCACTTGCTTGGCCAGAAAAACCACCCAAAGGCTGGTGAATCATACAACGTGAATGTGGCAGAGCAAAGCGCTTGTCCTTGGCACCTGCACTAAGGAGCAATGCGCCCATACTTGCCGCTTGACCAATACAAAGTGTTGAAACATCCGGCTTAATGAATTGCATGGTGTCGTAAATCGCCAAACCGGCAGAAACCGAGCCCCCAGGCGAATTAATGTATAAATGAATGTCTTTATCTGGATTTTCAGATTCTAAATACAATAACTGTGCGACAATGACATTAGCGCTGTAATCTTCAACAGGGCCCACCAAAAAAACAACGCGCTCTTTAAGTAATCTTGAATAAATATCATAAGCTCTCTCACCTCGACCAGAGCTTTCGATCACCATTGGAATTTGATGTAAGTTTTGGATAGACATATTTTATTGCTGTTTTGCCATAATTTCTAAGAAATCTTTCTTGGTCAAGTTGATCTTTGCTTTCTCAGAGATTAAAGTAACAACCATCTCCTCTTTAACAACAGACTCAATACCTGAAATTCTTTGTGGATCCGCGTTATACCAGTCAAGCATCTGCTGTGCATTTTCACCATATGAGCTTGCCATAAGTTGAAGTTTAGCATTAACCAATTCTTTGTCGGGCATAATTTCGTTATCATCGGCAATTTTATTCACCAATAGACCTAATTTCACACGACGCACTGCCTCTTCTTGAAATAGGCCTTCAGGTAAATTACTCTTAGCAGGAATACCTTGCTGCTCCATTCTGCTTGCCATATCGCTTTGAAGTTTATTCGCCTCTTCATCAACACTGCCTTGCGGCACGTCAAACTCATTTGCGTCAAGAAGTGCCGTGAACACGACGTCTTTATTTTTCTGCATTAGACGTGAGTCAAGCTCTGTTTTCATTTGTGTTAGCATTCGAGTCTTCATGGCATCGAAATCTTTCTCGCCAAAATGCTTGGCCAAAGAGTCGTCAAGCTTCACCTCTTTAGGCGAGCCAACTTCGTTTACTTTGACTTTAAATACCGCCGCCTTTCCAGATAACTCCTCTACTGAATACTCTTGTGGGAAAGTCGCACTAACCTCAAGTTCTTTACCAGCTACTACATCTATTAAACCAGACTCAAAATCGTCAATCATCTTACCTCGACCCAAGATAATCTCAAAGCCTTCTGCTGCACCACCTTCAAAAGCCTCGCCATCAACCATTCCTTCAAAGTCAATAATCAAGCGATCGCCTGTTTTTGATTTTCTTTTAACAGATTTATATTCTGTTGCACTATCTTGTAATTCTTGTAGCGCTCTTGCTTCGTCTTCATCAGATACTTCTGCACCAATTTGGTTAATTGTTAAATCCGACAAAGGTGCGACATTTATTTCAGGAAAAACTTCAAATTCTAATGTATAGCTAAAGGTTTTCTTATCGTCTAAATCAACTTTTGTCAGTGCAGGTTGTGCTGCAGGCATAACCTCAGCATCTTTCAAAGCATTTTCTAAAGAATCACTAACCATTTCATTGGTAGCATCTGAATTTGCATTAGCACCAAAACGTTGGCGTAGGATTGCAACTGGCACCTTACCTTTTCTGAAACCGTCAATTTTGGCATTCTTACTAAGATTATTGATAATTTTGTCTTTTTTCTCGTTAAAAGAATCAATTGGTAATTCAACCGTAAGAGATCTTTTTAGGCCCTCTAATGTGTTTAATGAAGTCTTCATGTATTGCGTCCGTTACTAGCTTTAAAAAACAAAAGATTATACATGATTTTAGTTGTCAATAAAAAAGGCAGTTGATACTGCCTTTTATTACTGAGTGACGCTTGAGAGCGTCAAATGATTTCTGTTAATGCAGTCCAGCAATGTACTGTGCTAGAGCATCGATTTCGATCGTTGTTAAGCCCTTGGCAACACTTCTCATCATGCCTTCGTAGTCGTTTGTTCTTTCAGGCTCGCTTTCACCTGTTTGTTGGTTAAACGCAAATTGACGGAACGCTATTAACTGCTTTGCTGTGTAGTCAGCATGTTGAGCTGAAATTGCAGGAAATTTTGCACTTGGAACGCCCTTACCTTTAGGACCATGACAAGCGATACAAGCCGTTGTACCAGTGTCTTTCTTGCCGCCAAGGTAAATTTTACGAGCCAATTCGATTGTTTTTGCATCCGCTTTAGCAGTATTTTCAGTAATTGTTTGCGAGGAAAAATAAGCAGCCAAATTCATCATATCCTCTTCACTAAGAGAAGCAACAACGCCAGCCATAGCAACGTCTTGACGAGCGTCATATTTAAAATCTTTAAGTTGTTTAAACAAATAACCTTCGCCTTGACCGGCCAATTTAGGAAAGTTAGACAGCACGCTATTACCATCAGCACCGTGACAACCAGCACACATCGCTGATAAATCTTTTCCGGCCTCAACATTGCCTTCAGCAAGGGTGAAAGAAGAAAAAGTTGTCAACACAAGTGACAGTATAAGAATGGTTTTTTTCATTGTAACTCTCCAAAAAAATCTCTGAATTATACGCGATTGTCCAAGCTTATCGGCAGGTGTTGACCGAGGGCTTAAGAGAGCCTTAGGGCGACTCTTTTGAAGCCAAGTACTCAGCAATAACTCGCTCAAAGCCTTCAGCCATTGGAGCCATTGCATTCATCATCGGGCTAACACGCTCGCCCGACTGAAAATATTCCAATTGCTGCACAATCCAATCCGCATTTCTACCAGCCAATACTGGATATCTTTCATCGGTTGAGTATCCAGCTTGACCATGACAACCCCAACAGCCAAGCGCTTCAAACATAATCTCACCCTCGCTAACACCCTCTTCAGAAAATGAATTGAGTGAGAATAGCACCACAATGCCAGTTAATAGAACCAGTGATAATTTTTTATTCATGTTTACTCAACCAGACGCTCGGAAAAATGTTATCTAAAGTTCTATTTTAGCTCATTGGAATGCAAGTCGAGTCTTTATCGCCCCTTCCACTGAGGTGTACGCTTTTCACTAAAAGCAAGCGGACCCTCGCCAGCATCTTCAGACCTTAACATTTGTTGATACACTCCTATCTTGCCCGAGCGCATTAATTTGTATCCGTCTTCTATCTTTAAGTCCTCGGTTTCCCTAATAACTGCCTTTATAGATGCCAGCGCAAGTGGTGCAGATTGTGTGATTTCATGTGCCCACTCAATTGCCTCAGATTTTAAATCCTGAAGTGAAGTACGCTTATTAACCAAACCGTATTGCATTGCCTCGTCAAGACCCATCCGCCTACCCGTCATCAGAAGGTCCATGGCAATGGCTTTAGGTAGTCGCCTTGGTAATCTTAAAACACCACCGCTATCAGGAATAATGCCTAGGGTTGCTTCGGGCACAAAAAATGCTGCATTATCCGAGGCAATAATAAAGTCAGCCGCAAGTGCTAACTCAAAGCCACCACCAACCGCCATACCGTTAACCGCTGCAATAACAGGCTTGTCTAAATCCCAAAGTTCTGTGAGACCGGCAAAACCACCTGGACCGAAATCAGCGTCAACCGCTTCACCATTTACTGCAGCCTTTAAATCCCAACCCGCCGAGAAAAAACGCTCGCCAGCACCAGTTATAACAGCCACACGTAAATTAGGATTATCTCTAAAATCTATAAAAGCATCACCCAACTGATGGCTGGTTTTTGCATCGATTGCATTCGCTTTCGGGCGATCAATAGTGATTAGCAAAACCTCATCAAACACTTCACAAATAACAGACTGGCTCATATGATTTCCTTTAATTAGAGACCTTTACAACAATCATTTTATTTTTGATAGTGGGATTTTTTTTCATTTTATCACTCAGCAAATTTTAAAATAGTTTTTACAAAGGTTTCAATTAATATTCAAAAAACTTAACACCTCAGTTTAACCAATGCATCCACCGCGACTGCACCTTTTCCTTCTTTAAGAACCAATAATGGATTAATATCCAGCTCCAGTACTTCGTGTACTTCAATAAAACCCACAATCGCCATCACGCTGTCGATAATCGCCTCGATATCACCAGCAGCACTGCCTCGGTAACCCTCAAGCAGTGGATAAACTTTTAACTGTGATAATGCTTGCACCACGTCTTCTCTGCTAACTGGCATGAGTAGAGGTACACTATCATTAAGCAACTCAACCAACACGCCACCACAGCCCAGAACCAAATAATTGCCAAATAACGGATCTGTATTAACGCCAATAATAAGCTCTACAACAACCTCCTCAACCATTTCCTCTATTAGAAGAGTGGGTTCAATTTCTAGCAATTCATTGACAGCTTGCACCAGAGACTCTTGATCACTAATATTAAGCCTAACGCCGTTTTGCTCACTTTTATGGCTAATGGTCTTGCTGAGTACTTTGACAGTCACAGGATAGCCTAAATTCTCAGCTGCGTCTAGGGCGTTAAATACACTGGAAACACTGCATCCGGAGGGGGTCGTCAAACCGCTCTTATTCAGTTTTCGCTTAGCATCAAATTCATTTAATACGACTTCATTGAACAACTGATCACTGGCGTTATTTAATATCTGAATTGGTGCCAACGGTTCTCTTGAAAATACTTTAGCGCAGCGATAAGCGTGGTGCAATGCCTTTAGACAAGTATCAAGACCAATCATCGGTGCGATATTATGACTCAAGCACTCGCTTATAATTCGTTGCGGCATACAATCTGAGATTGAAGAAAGTACAATTCCTTTATTCCCTGTTACCTTCATTGCATCGGCAAGCGCCAGCATTGTCGTGTCCCATTCAACTTGATTGACCTTGTCTGTTTTAGGCCAATCTAATAATAGCATCGTTGCGGCGAAATTCCCCCGCATCATTGCCTCAAAACACGCTGCAGTTTGCGCTCGATTACCCCAAACAAAAGTATGGTAATCCAGCGGATTACTCACCTCAACATAATCATTTAAAGTATTTTGTATTGATGCTTTATGTGATGGCTCAAGACTTGAGAAGCAAATATCTAGACCCTCTATTAAATCCGCCATCATACCAGCCTCGCCACCAGAACAACTCATAGAGGCAACGCCATTATGATCAAGTGGGCCAATAATGCTGAGTAGTTTTAAAGTTTCAAGAAATTCGGGAACAGTATCAACTCTTGCAATACCTAGGCGCTCAAAATAAACATCAAATAGCTGGTCTGCACCTGTTAAAGAGCTGGTATGACTGAGTGCAATTTTTGCAGAAGCTTCTGTTCGGCCACTTTTTATCGCCACAATTGGAATTTTTTGCTCTAAGGCACGCCGAGCGGTGGTGTCAAACGCCTTAATGTCCTTAATGCCCTCAATATGAAGTCCAATTGCCGTTACTCGAGAATCCTCAAGCATTGTATTCATCACATCAGCAATATCCACAACCGCTTGATTTCCAAGGGTAAACATATAAGCAATATCTAGGCCGATCGATTGCATTGTTATATTAAGGCCAATATTACCGCTCTGAGTAATAATAGCCACACCTTTATCCACAGAGTGGCAACCATGAAGATCTGGCCACAGAGCAATATTATCTAGACTATTGATAAAACCATAACAATTTGGGCCAATGATTGGCATATCGCCGGCGGCCTCAATCAGTCTCTGACTTCTATCATCACCCGCCTCGCCAACTTCACTAAAGCCCGAGGCGTACATTACTGCGCCGCCTGCGCCAATGGTGCTTAGCTGAGACACAATGTCAATCGCCGCGTGTGCGTTAACTGCAATAAAAGCTGCATCCGGTATGCCCGGCAGAACTTGAATACTTTTATAACAACCAAGTCCCTCTATTGTTTTCCTATGAGGGTGGACCGCCCAAATATCACCCTTAAAGCCCATTTTTCGAGTTTCTCGAATGGCAAAATCCGCGCCTCGTGAACCAAAAACAGCAATCGTCTTAGGCGAAATTAGGCGTTTAAGATTGACTTTACTCATCAAGACTAGGATTCGTATGGTCGCAACAGAGCTCTTGAGATAATGTGACGTTGAATTTCACTGGTACCATCCCAAATGCGCTCAACCCTATGGTCACGCCAAATTCGTTCTAGGGGCAAGTCATCCATCAGTCCCATACCACCTAAAATTTGAATAGCCTCATCTGAGACCATTGCTAACATTTCGCTGGCTTTCAGTTTTGCCATCGCCGCATCACTATTACTCATATTACCCTGAGTATCATTCCAAGCAGCCTTTAATGTCAGCAACTCTGCTGCTTGTAATTCCATTGCCATATCTGCTAATTTAAACGAAACGCCTTGAAATTTACCCACGGGTTGACCAAACTGCTCTCGCGTGGCTGCCCACTCAATCGCTATTTCAAGCGCCCGTTCTGCACGTCCAAGGCACATTGCTGCAACAGATAAACGCGTCGCCCCTAACCATTCGTTAGCAACATCAAAACCATGGTGTTCTTCGCCCAGCATTTGTGATTCGTGGATACGGCAATTGTCGAAATTCAAAATAAAATTGTGATAACCACGGTGGGAGACACTGTTATACCCCGGCTCCACTGTAAAGCCCGGCGTGCCCATATCGACTAAAAAACTGGTGATTTTTTTCTTCGGCCCACGCGGCGTGTCCTCAACGCCCGAAGCAACAAACAAAATAACATAGTCCGCCATATCGGCGTGACTGATGAAATGCTTGGAACCGTTGATTACAAAATACTCACCATCACGCTCGGCCTTGCATTGCATTGAACGCACATCAGAGCCTGCATTGGGCTCAGTCATTGCCAGGCAATCGACTTTTTCGCCGCGAATGGTCGGTAATAAATAGCGTTCTATTTGCTCATCTTTACAAGCCAGTAAAATATTACTAGGGCGGGCAACGATGTATTGCAAACCAAAATTGGCTCGCCCCAACTCCTTCTCCATTAAACAAAGGGTAAGAGAATCCAGACCACCGCCACCAAATTCTTCTGGCATATTGGCAGCATAAAGGCCTAGCTCAATGGCCTTTTGTTTGATTTTTTCTACAACGGCATCATCGATTTGGTTGGTTTTTTCAACCTCTGCCTCGTGCGGATAAAGTTCTTGTTCAACAAAGCTGCGAACAGAATCAATAATCATCTGCTGTTCATTTGAAAGGCCAAAATCCATAAAATTCTCCTAAATTCAATCCGCTATATCGGACTTATTTGTTGCTGGAAATATGCATCACTCGCCCTTGCTGTTTGGGTGGTGACAGTTTCTGATGCTTATTCCAGATGCACTGAAGGGTGCTAAAAACACCCACATCGATTGCACTGGCTTTTGCCGTACTAGTATCTACATGCAATAACATTTGCTCAGTTGTTGCCAATAATTCATTCGATTGACCATGAAACATTTGATGAAAAAAGTGTAAACGCTTGACATCAAGTCCAAGCAGCTGTGTGGTGAAGTGCAGTGGCTCACCCTTCGACACTTCTTGATAATAATTGATGTGGGTTTCAACCGTATAAAATGATTTGCCACTTTGTCTATACGCCTCATCAATACCGATGTAGCGAAAAAGTGCATCCGAGGCATCACCAAAAGCATAGAGATAAAACGACTCACTCATATGGCCGTTATAATCGATCCAATCTTGATGCACATTAGCTCGATAGAGCTGTAGCGGCTTTGATAGATTATCTTCTTTTAAAAACGATTTATACTCACGCTTCAAATAGATTTTGTTATCCATAGATTCTCCATACTTGTTAAGAATATGTTACTTATGGTAGGCGCTATAGATATACCTTTTCCGCAATAAATTATACATAATACGAAAATGAATGGTGTTTGCTTGGCAAATACTTACGCCTTCGAACTAAGGGAGGCACTATAATATCTTTACTCGAGTAAACGCCTCACTTATGTCTAATCCATACCGACAAGCCAAATTTATCTTGTCTTGCCCTTCGCTCAAAAATTGCCCAGAAGATAAAGGTTATGAAGTAATTTTTGCCGGCCGATCAAATGCCGGAAAATCAAGCGCTATCAACGCGCTAACGGGTCAAAAAAAATTAGCCAAAGTCTCACGTACACCGGGGCGCACACAGCACTTAGTTTTTTTTGAACTCGACGAAGACCGCCGTCTGGTTGACTTGCCCGGCTATGGCTACGCTAAAGTGCCAGAAAAAATCAAAGAAAAATGGCATAAAGACATGAGCGAATACTTTGAAAAGCGTGAGTGTTTAAGGGGTGCTATCTTGGTAATGGACTCTCGCCACCCACTAAAACCCTATGATGAACTGATGTTGGATTGGTGCGTTTCCAATGAAATACCTACTCATATCATTCTGACCAAATCCGACAAACTCAAAAAAGGAGCTGCAAGCAATTCACGTCTTAACGTTGTCAAAGCAGTTAAAGACCTGCCAAATGTCAGCGTGCAATTGTTCTCGGCGTTGGAGAAAAGTGGGCTAGAAGAAATCTGGCAACACCTCGATCGATTGTTCGAATATCAACATGAGGACTAGGTGTGAGAGTTAAGCTTGATCTGTCCAACATTCAAGCCAGTGACACAATCATTGTTGCCAATAATCGCCAAGCGCTGGCATTCAAACTCACCATTATTAACCAACTTGGTGCAATTAAAATGCCCAAGATTTATTCATACCCAGCTTTTATTAAAAAGGCTTGGTCTCAGCTCAACCCTCAGGGCTCGTGTCGTCTACTTTCAGATCTTGAACTCAAAGCACTGTTGTGCGAAATAATTAGTGAAAGCACTCTTAAAAATCCGAGCATGCTCGCGAATGAGGCAATGAAATGCTATCGATTAATAAAGACACATTTTATTGATGTGAGTAAGATTGCCAACCATCAAAACTCAGCCAGTGCTTTGTTCATTGACTGGCTGGCGAGTCTCAAAAAAGTCAAAAATCAGTCTCAACTCATTGATTCAACAGATCTTTTTTCTAGAATATTGCCAGCGCTTGAAGGCACAACACAAGCAGGCAATTATTACCACTATGGCATTAAAAAGCCCACGCCAGAACAAGGAAAACTGTTTAACGTGCTACAAAGTCAAACTTTCGAGTTGACTAAAACCGATGCCAACATTCAAACTCTCAGCTATGAAACGATTGAGGCTGAACTGCAAAGCATTGCCGAGTGGTCAAAAAAAAGAAACACGGAAAAACCCAACGAACAAATTGCTATCGTTATTCCAAATTTAGGTGAATTACAAAACAAAATCTGCTCAATTTTCGACGAGGTTTTTCAGACTCATGGCAAGGAAACTCAAGCCAAGCCATACAATATTTCACTGGGTAGCTCACTATCGAGTTATCCGCTCATTCGCCAACTTTTCAAAATAATCAATCTCTCAAATGAACTCATTAGCGGTGTTGTCGAACTTGAAACACTCATTCAAGTTATTCCATCGCCCTATATTAAAGGTGCTCACGCTGAAGCTAATAATAGAGCGTTATTTATCAATCGCTTGTTGTCTCTAAGTAAGAGTCGTTTTAGCGTCAAAAGATTGATGTCGCTGATGACACAGTGTCCTATTTTGCTCGAGCAAATAAACACATTCACTCAGATTAAAAGCCCGAAACAAGCAACCCTTGAACAATGGCTCGACATTTTATATCAACTGCTCGATGCTTGGTCTTTTGGTACCGATAGAGCCCTAAGTAGCAGTGAATATCAATTATTTGAAAAGTTTCAAAAGGAGAGCTTAATACTTAACCAAAGTTCTGAAACGAACAAAAAAGTGAGTATTAATAACTGCATTGAACGCCTAAGAAATCATTTTGATTCAGTGATCTTTCAACCTAAAGCAGGGGATGCCAATATTCACATCCTCGGCGTACTTGAGGCCGAAGGCCTTGATTTCGATGCAGTTTGGATTGCCGGCATGACCAGTGATTTTTTACCGGGTGCTGTTAAGTTCCCATTGTTTATCCCTGGGGGTATTTGCACAGAATTCCACCTGCCTTTGTCCTCATTCGAAATCGTCCAGAAAAATGCAATCAGCACATTGCACGAGCTAAAAACATTAAGTGATAATATACGATTCAGTTACGCAAAAGTCAGTGACGGCCGCGAGCAAATTGCCACCCCGCTTTTAAGTTTTGAACCAAGCACCGATAACGCACCGGTAACGCAACAAGAACAGGCAATAATCACACTCGAAGACAATAGCGCCCCATCACTTGAAAGTACGACCATCAAGCAAGGCGTGCAAACCCTACAAGATCAAATGAGCTGCCCTTTCAAAGGATTTGTCAGACGGCTTAAAATTCAAGCCTTTGAGTCCGATCACCTTGGTTTTGACAGAGCGGAACAAGGGGTATTGATTCACAAAATTCTTGAAACCTTATTTAGCGAAATCTCATCATCTAGCGACCTCAAAGCTCTTTCTGATTACGCGCTTGAACGACTTATTGAAGTACATACAACAAAAGCCATTGGTAAAACCAAGCAACACTACCAAGTCGTAGAGCAAGAGCGTATTATGCGTGTCATTGCCCAGTATATAAACCTAGAAAAACAACGCTCAAACTTTGAAGTTCTGGTGACTGAATCCGTTGTTGATGTTTGTATTGAAGGCTTAAAGTTCACCACTAAACTTGATCGCATGGATCTCCTACCAAATGGCGACAAAGTGATTATCGATTACAAAACTGGCCAAAGCACTCTTGCTCAAATAACGGGCGAGACAATTGAGCAAGCGCAATTACCAATCTACGCGATTAGCAACGAAGTGAGTGGTGTTGCTTTTGCCCAAATCAATGCCAGTGAGTGCGTATTTAAAGCCATTAGTAAAGATCGAGAATGTCTTCCAGTAAGCAAACAAGCACGCTCAAGAATGCCCGATTGGGACGAACAACTTAGTAATTGGAAAACACTATTAAGTGAAGCGAGTATTGATTTCCAACAAGGCGTGGCCGATGTTCTGCCTGCAAAACATGCTTGTGATTATTGCGACTACGACTTACTGTGTCGAGTCGAGAAAACGCCGAATCACAGCTAAGCGTTCGCGAGCCAATTCTTGCCCAATTTGGGTTTTATCGAACTTTGAGACATCAATCGTTTTTAGCTCGCTCACCAATTGTTCGATTGGCATGGTGTTGATTCCCAAACAATCAAACACTTCTAATAATTTCCCAAAACGCTGCTGCTGCCGAAGCGCATCTGTGCCAATAATGAAATCGAAAATAGCCTCTGAGGATTGACTCAACAAGCCTTTTGCCAACAAATACCAGTTGGCGCTAAGTTCTGCCAATTGTTGGTATTCTTTCGGACACTTTAATTGAGTGCAAAGACTTTGAATATTAATAACTTCTTGCTGATACAGCCAAAGTGCGAATCGCACCGCTACACTTGTATCCTCTATATCCGCAATATTCAAAATCCCAGCCTTTGCAGTATCCAGCATCGGGAAAAGTCGCTGGAAAGCACCACATTCCAACAATACATCAAAAAATACAGCGGGCTTTTCATAAGACAAAGAAAGGGATAGTTCTTTAAAAACACGCTCCGGTAAAAGCGCATCTACCTCGCCAGAACGCACCATCTCACTAATTAGCTCTTTGGTTTCGCCTGCAATCGAAAAACCAAAAGAATAA
>ERZ813253.308-NODE-308-length-18407-cov-4.434628_pt1 | contig 18407 bp, 12 predicted proteins | sample MGYA00520893_ERZ813253 | MGnify/ENA primary metagenome ERZ813253 (study PRJEB31669, sample SAMD00080414) | marine metagenome | biome: oceanic hadal pelagic zone biome; feature: marine hadalpelagic zone; material: sea water | place: Pacific Ocean:Izu-Bonin Trench...
TAGCGAAAGCATATAAATAGAGGCCTCCTTTACTACGAATAGATTATGCGGTATTAATCCGAATTTCTCCGGGCTATCCCCCACTATCAGGCAGATTCCTACGCGTTACTCACCCGTCCGCCACTCGTCAGCGTCTAGCAAGCTAGACCTGTTACCGTTCGACTTGCATGTGTTAAGCATACCGCCAGCGTTCAATCTGAGCCAGGATCAAACTCTTCAGTTTAATCTTTGACTTTTTAGAACATTGGCAACACTTATAAATAAGTGCGCTTTGCGTTCAATTTTTTAAAAGCTTTTTTGCTTTAGTTTTTTATGTGCACTTGCACAATTTTATTGTACGAGTGCCCACACAAGTTGCTTGATAAATTGTTAAAGAACTACCGGGTCAAATGAAGCACTAAAATGAATCATTTGCTCGGTGAAAGCGAGAAATTATACAGGCCTAATTCAGACCGTCAACCCTTATTTGAAATATTTTCGAAATTAACCCGAAAGGTGTGACTTCTCGCTGGGTACGCACTTAACAAAAGAGCGTAAAGCCAGTATTATAGACCTTATTTAGGTGTTTGTCTAATTTGTCATATCTCTTTAAAATCAAGACTTGTATCGCTAATTTATTGTGCAAAATATGAGAAATATTGATTAATTCAGCTCAATTCAAATTAGTTTGCTGCAAATATGCTCTAATTGATTGTATGCTTTCTCTTAATTATTGGACATTGAATTACTCGATAAGTGCTGAAATTTTTATCTATTAAGCACCATAATCCTGATGTTAGAATGGTCACTTTATAATATAGCCTGACTTTATTGACCATGAATTCATTGTTTGCCAATTTTCAGCAACGCCTTGAAGTGCACTTCCCAGGACTCATTATCGTTGGCACCATCGCTGCAGCTGCTGGCTTTCTCGGCTCTCACTATAAGGCACCGGTGATGTTGTTCGCACTACTGATTGGTATTGCTTTTAACTTCCTCTCAAGCGATGAGCGCTGCGTACCGGGTATTGAGTTTTCAAGAAAAAAGATATTACGCTTTGGTGTGGCTTTATTAGGTTTTCGAGTAACACTGGATCAAATCCTAGGGCTTGGTACAAACGCACTGTTATTTGTACCACTGCTCGTCATCCTCTCAATTGCGCTGAGCTGGGGCATTGCAAAGCTGATGGGCAGGAAACATCTATTTGGCCTACTAACTGCCTGCGCTGTGGCCATTTGTGGCGCTTCTGCTGCATTGGCTGTGGCCTCAGTACTGCCTAATTGGAAAGACAAGCACCGTGACACGCTATTCACTGTAGTCTGCGTTACTGCCTTATCAACCTTTGCGATGATTGCCTATCCTATTTTGTTCTCAATGGCGGATTTTAACGAGGCAGAAATGGGTATTTTGATTGGCGCAACGATTCACGATGTTGCTCAAGTGGTGGGTGCGGGTTATGCGGTTTCTAATGAAACGGGCGATGTCGCCACCTTTATTAAACTACTCAGAATTTCAATGCTGCCAGTCGTTGTTATTGTAATTGCACTTCTATTAAACAAGAACAAAGAGTCCAGCAAGATTAAAGGCAAAGCCTTTCCTTGGTTTGCGCTGGCCTTTGCCGTTTGCTTATTGATGAACAGCACTGGCTTTATTCCTGTTGTTATTTCCGAGTTTCTCTCTTCAGTGTCTCAGTGGTTTTTAGTGTTTGCCATTGCCGGGCTTGGCATCAGCACCTCGCTTAAATCGATGATGGAATTAGGCGGAAAATCGATTGCACTTATCGTCTTACAAACCATCGTTTTATTGGCCATCGCAGTATTGGCCGTTTCAACTGACTATATATAAGAGACCTTTGCAACAATCATTTTAAAATTTTCTGCAAAGGTCTCTTATGACTACTTACCAATACAAAATGACGAGAATATCTCTCCCAACAAATCGTCGGAAGTAAACTCACCAGTGATACTACCCAATGAAATACTCGCCTGTCGCAAATCCTCAGCCACCAGCTCACTGGCGCTAGCCTCAAGTTGGTGGGTAGCATTTTCTACAAATTCTAGGGTAGCTTCAATCGCCATAATGTGGCGTTTCCTAGCCAATACTAGACCGTCGCCCACCGGATGATAGCCAGCCACATCAGCGAGTGATTGTTTTAGCAAGTCAAGACCGTCACCTAATTTTGCCGACAAACTGATGCTACTGCAATTCTCATTCTTTTGCATCTCCGTTTGCTCGCCCACCAAGTCAATCTTATTTCGAATTTCAATAATAGGTTTATTGACCACTTCAAAAGGCAGTATTGAATGATCAGCCGCCTTATCCCTGGCGTCGTATACCAACAACACCACATCGGCATTATCAATCTCAGCGTGCGCTCGGCGAATGCCCTCTTGCTCCACAATATCCTCAGACTGGTGCAGTCCAGCGGTGTCGATAATATGCAATGGCATGCCATTAATATGAATGGTCTCTTTTAATACGTCTCTAGTGGTGCCAGCGATTGCCGTCACAATCGCACTCGGGCGCTCGGTCAGGGCGTTAAGCAAGCTCGACTTACCGGCATTGGGCTTGCCAGCTATGGCGACATGAATGCCATCTCTTAATAGCGCGCCTTGATTGGCACACTCTAAAATCTCAGTGAGTTCACAAGCCAATGCTTCCAATTTTTGTGCCACTTCATGACTTGCTAAAAAATCAATCTCTTCATCGGGGAAGTCAATCGTAGCTTCCACAAACACTCTTAAATTAATCATTGAATCTAGTAGATGATTAATCTTATTGGAGAACTCACCAGAAAGCGAGCGGATGGCGCAACGAGCCGATTGATCAGAACTCGCTTGAATCAGATCTTGCACCGCTTCCGCTTGCACTAAATCTATTTTACCATTGAGAAACGCGCGCTTGGAAAACTCGCCAGGTTCGGCCAATCGCGCACCGAGACTGGTGGCTATCTCAAGCAAGTGTCGCATCACACTCATGCCACCGTGCCCTTGCAATTCCAGCACGTCTTCGCCGGTGTATGAGTGTGGATTAGGGAAGTAAATAGCAACGCCTTTATCTATCTCAGCGCCCTCGCTATCATAAAAGGAACCATAATAAGCGTAGCGCGGCTCAAGAGTCCTTTGTAAGATTTGATTGGCAATATCTGCCGCTAAAGGCCCTGATATTCGTATAACGCCAATACCGCCTTGCCCTATGGCAGTTGCCAACGCACAGATTGTCTCAACTTTAGCCATCGATGGAAAAATACTCAGCAATAAATTCATCGAAAGACTGGGCGTCGCTTTGCTCTATATCGACTTGCTCTTTTAGTGAGTTCTCGGCAATTTTACTCAGTTTAGCAAAACTCGCCTTATTCACACTCTGTTGTCGGTAGTCCTCACGACTCTGCAAGCTAATCTTGTTAATGAATTGATAAAAACCATCGCCTTGCTCTTTCATCATCGCTAACAACATAGCGGATGGTGTCAACTCTGGATTGTCAAGGCGCTGCGCAATCTCTCGAATATCATGCTCATGTTTCTCGCTTAATAACCTCGATACGCTTTGAACTTTATCTATGATATCCGAGCCCCAGTCTTTTAGTGACACATCCTTGCCTCGTTTTTTCAGCATTAATCCAGGCTTTCTTCCAAGGTGGGCCACCAAATGGTCGTTATTATCGATCTCGAACTGTTCAGCCGTGGAAATGGCTGGCGAATCCTCCAATAGGCAGTAAAGCAAAAACGCCTCTAAAAAATGAATCTGGGACTTATCAATACCCAAAGGCATGAGCGGATTGATATCAAGAGATCTGAGTTCGATATAGTTAATACCATTATTACTCAGTGCATCAAGCGGCTTATCAATGCCATTTAATTTTGCCTTAGGCCTTATGGAAGCATAGTACTCATTTTCAATCTGCAAAATATTGGTGTTGAGCTGTTGGTATTCACCCTCTTTTTTAAGACCAATCGTCTCATAATCCGCGCAACTCGTTTGCATTGCAGCTTGCAGCGAGTGCACATAATGACGGAGACTGTTATAGTTTGCTTTTACGCCCACCTTATCTTCTTGGGAGTTTTGATAACCGATATCACCCATTCGCAAGGAGGTTGCGTAAGGCAAATACAAAGTATTCTCATCAAATTCCACTAGAGAATGTTGGTGATAATCCTTTAAAAAAGATTTGCAAATTGAGGCAGAAGCACCAAACAAATAAGGAATCAACCAACCACAACGCAATACATTACGCGTCAAGCCCATATAGTGGCAGTCAATAAAGCATTGCTGAGGCTCATCCGAACCAAGGCTTTCTTGATAAGTTTTCCAGAAGCCTTGTGAAAACGAATAGTTAAAGTGAATTCCAGCAATGGTCTGCATAACACTGCCATAACGATTAGCAAGCCCTTGACGGTAAATTGTTTTCATTTGGCCGCGATTGGAAGAACCGTATTGAGCAATAGGTATATGAGTCTCACCGCGAACAACACAAGGCATACTAGCTGGCCAAAATCGCTGATTTTCAGGCAAATGATGGTGAACAAAATGTTCGGTATTAGCCAAATCCTTCAGCACCTTGTCAGCACTATCAAAAGGGGGTGTTACAAGCTCAATCAATGCCTCACAAAAATCCGTAGTGATCTGTGGATTGGTTAACGCCGAGCCATAGGCTTTTGGGTGGGGCTCCTGAGAAATGGAGCCTTCTTCTGAAACGCGCAAACTTTCTTTTTCAATACCCATGAGGTTTTGAGAAAGTGCGTGCTTTGCCAAAGCCAACGAATGAATTTTATCTTGAAGTTTCAATAATCTAAAACGTAAATAGTAAAATAACTATTTTACCTTGCACTTCTCGTTATTGTAATAAGAGAGACTTCTTAATAACCCCATTTAAACACTCAACATTAATGCAACAAAAAAACAAAATCGTTAAAGCGGTCGTTGGTATTCTCAGAAATGCTGATGGTGAAATTCTTATCTCTGAGCGACGTCAAGATCAATTTATGGCGGGCTATTGGGAACTTCCAGGTGGGAAAATTCAGATTGGTGAGAGCAATGAAGCCAATCTGGCGCGTGAATTAAAAGAAGAATTGGGCATTGAAATTTCCGAACTAAGCTTGATACACACCATGCGTCATCAGTATCCAGAGAAAACTGTTCACTTATGGATCTACACCATTAATCACTTCGATGGCGAAGCAAGGGGAGTGGAAGGACAAAACATTGTTTGGTGTCCGTCAGAGAGACTTGGTGACTTCAATTTACTGCCAACAATGAAAGTCATTATTCACAAAATCTGTTTGCCAGAGCAGTATTGGATTACGCCAGATGGCGAATCGGAAGAGAGCTTACTCAAGCAATTGCACGCTCATATTAATAGCGGCTCTAAACTGATTCAGCTTCGAGCCAAAAAACTGATTGATTCGGCCTTTGTTGAACGCCTCTACAAAATCTGCCAAGACGCCAATGTCAAACTCATTCTTAACACGCCCAATAAAACCTTTGATGAACCCTGTGACGGCTGGCATTTAACCACTCAGGAGCTCTTATCATTAAGCGAACGGCCTTGTGCATTGGACAAATTACTCGGCGCTTCAACGCACAACGTGATTGAGGCCGAACATGCAGAAAAAATAGATGTTGACTATATTTCTATCGCGCCAGTGGAGCCAACGAAAAGCCACCCAGATAGTAAACCTCTTGGTTGGGATAAGGCCAGTGAACTGGTGAGCGAAAGCAATCTACCAGTCTATCTTTTAGGCGGCATGAGCAAACAAGCCCTTGAGCGCTCACTCGCTATCGGCGCCCAAGGTGTTGCTGGGATTAGTGCTATTTAATTAACTGTCTTATGAAGAATTGAGTTTATTAAAGTTTGATAAGGTATGCCTTCTTGCATTGCCTTTGTTTTAAGACGAGATAAATCAGGTTTGGCAGTTAGTATTATAGTTTCGTCTTCAAAAACTACAATATAGTCTTGGGATTTTAGACACTCAACAGGCGGGCTTTTAAATGCCTTTCTTATCTCATCGGGTATGGGGCACGGTTTTGCAGGTTGTGCAGGAAAATCCATTTCAAACCACTGCCCATTTTTACTAACAATTAGCTCGCCGCTTTTCGAAGTAAAAGATATTGCTTTTTCCTTATAGCCAAGGATAGAAAAAATAACAAATGCACTGGCTAGAACAGGTAGCAGATGAGGATGGCTGGACTTGAAGAGAGACTCTCTTGTTACAGTGACATTACAAGGCATTTATGGCAAACCACACCCTTCTTTAATCATTCAATCCGATTTATTTGATGAACATCCATCTGTAACAATTCTTCCAGTAACTAGCGAGTTACGAAATACCCCGCTTTTTCGTATTACAATTGAGCCAAGTAGCGACAACGGTTTACAAAAAAAAATCTCAAGTTATGGTGGATAAAGCACAAACCATTCCTGTTGGTAAGGTTGGTGAAACAATCAGCACCCTAAAAAAACAAGAAATGATACAGGTTAGTCGGAAACTGACTCTATTTCTTGGTATTGGATAAGCATACGTTATCGAACCAATATAAATTAAGCGCTAGTATTTGATCAAAAAATTTCGAAAATTTTCAAAATGCGTCTTAAAATACTCATGATGAAGGCCTTGCCTTCATAAAAACCTTAAAAAATAGCCTAAAAATGCCTTTCTAAAGCCAAAAATTGACTATTTTGACGATTTTTTTGGCAAGAAAAATGATTTACTTCGATTGCTGAAAAAATTTAGCAAATATTAAAAACGAGGCTTATTCTAGCTCTGCTCTAGCCAAAGTTAACACATCACATCTCTTGACCTCTGGACTTTGCTTAAGAATGGTTTTCGCAAGTTCATTTAGAGAAGTGCACGACGTCATAACATCATCAACAAGCAAAATACTTTTATAAGGCAAAGGCTGCGAGAGACTGAAAGCACCCTTAATTTCTTTTTTACGCTGAGGCAAAGACAGATCCGTCAGTGGTGCGGTTTGCTTAAGTCGCTGAACGCTCTTAGTGTCAATCACTGCTTTTTTATTCAGATCTCTAAGCAACTCAACGACTTGATTGTAACCCCTTTCTCTAAGACGTCTTTTGTGCAGTGGCATAGGGATCATTACTTCGTAGTAATGGCCTATGGATTGCATTTTATCGATCTGTTCTGCTATTTTTTCAGCAAAAAACCGAATGACAGAAAGCCGCGCCTCGTATTTCATTTTTTTAATCAAATAAGCGACAACACCTTCGTAATCATAAAGAGTAAAGGCGCGGTGAAAACTAGGCGATGCACGCAGACAGTTGCCGCAATAATCCAAAGATTGATTTAAGGGCAGCGCACAAGACAAACAGCGCTTAGTTGTCATTGAAAACTCATCTTCGCAAGATTGACAAACCACATGACGCGAAGGCTCAGAACAGACTATGCAGCTTTGATTGGGAAACCTTTGCACAAACCACTTTAGATTTGATAGTGGGATTTTTTTTATTTTACAAGGCATAATTTTTAGAGGTTCTACTCGTTGTCTAACGATAAAATTTAACGCACGAAAAGGTAAAAATTCTCTATCCCAAAGGGCTGAGGCTAACAATGTTAAAGCTGAGCTAAGCAAACGCAAAGCGTTTGTTTTTGTGAAACTTACACCTAAAGGTAGGCTTCGACTGCTTTAAGTGTAAAAAATACAGAAAAATTCTCATCAATAGCTAGTGCTATTAATTTTAAATTTTTACATATTTTTTATCACTCAAAAATTGTAAAATAATTTATACAAAGGTCACCTTAAGGCGTAATTTAGCTAGCCACGGGTAAACACCCATGTTAAGTTGTCCGAAAACTCACTCGAGAATTCATAACCCTCATCAGTAAATCCTTTAAGCGATTCGGCATCATTGAGGCGGTTGCGAATGATGTAATTCACCATCAAACCTCTGGCGCGCTTGGCAAATATGCCAATGATTTTATAGACATCACCTTTTTTCTCTTTAAAGGCAATATTCAGAATTGTCGCTTTTAAAGATTTTTTATCGATTGACTTAAAGTATTCATTAGAAGCAAGATTAATAATGAGCTCATCCTCATCTTCATTAAGCACTTCACTAACGCCAGCACCCCAGAACTCATATAGATTTTTGCCCTTGTTATTGGCTAACTTGGTGCCCATTTCCAGCCGATAAGGCTGAATCAAATCCAGCGGTCTAATCACACCATAAAGCCCTGATAGCATGCGTACTTTGTCTTGGGCAAAGTTCAAATCATCCTCACTCAGACTGGGGGCGTCAATACCGTTGTATACATCGCCTTTAAAGGCTAATAATGCTTGTTTGGCATTTTCAAGGGTAAATGGCGTCTGAAAACTTTGAAAGCGATCAAAATTCAGCTTTGCCAGTTTTTCACTCAGAGACATTAATGTGGCAATTTGAGCCTCACTCTTACTTTTCAAAATACCCACTAACTCTTTAGAATTATCAATTTGGCGGGTTTGGGTAAATGCCTCACAGGGGGTGGTTGAGAAATCTTGGGTTTTAGAAGGTGAAATTATTAATATCATGATGTGAAAAATTATAAACATTCTACCCGAAGATGACTGATACAATACGACTTTTAGGCGCATTTAGCCTTCATTGAGGCCTCTGCATAAATTGTTTTAAGATTGATGCAAAGGTCCCTAGTTAAACAAATGGTTACACCATTGAATTTAGTGCATACCTATGAAGAACAAACAATTATATTTGCCAGAGGCAAGGGGGCTTTACCACCCAAATAACGAAAAAGACAGCTGCGGTGTAGGCTTTATTGCCCACATTAAAAAACAATCCTCTCACCAGATCACCCTAGATGCATTAGAAATGCTCGCGCGTATGGATCACAGGGGTGGCTGTGGTTGTGAAGCCAATACAGGTGATGGTGCTGGCATTTTAACCAATATTCCGCACCGTTTTTTTGCCACAGAAATCAAATCACTTTTTGGTGTCAATATTGAGAAGGGTCGTTACTGTGTTGGTAATGTTTTCTTACCGCAAGACAACACTCAAAGAGCGCATTGCGTGAAGTTATTTGAAGAAGTAATCGAAAGAGAAGGGCAAAATCTTATCGGTTGGCGTGACGTGCCAGTGAACGCAGACAAAGCCGACGTTGGTAATACTGCGCGTTATTCTCAGCCAGTGATTAAGCAATTAATTATCGCTGCGGCTGATGGTATGGACGATGACTCTTTCGAGCGCACGCTATTTATTATAAGAAAATCGACCTCGAACGCGATTCGCACCGACCAGTCTTTATCACAAGCATTGTTGTTTTATGTTTGCTCTCTTTCAACCCGCGTCATTATTTACAAAGGCATGTTGATGGGTTCGCAAATCCTAGATTTCTACACAGATTTAGCACACCCCGAATACACCACTTACTTGGCGATGGTTCACTCTCGTTTCTCAACCAATACATTCCCTTCATGGGACCGCGCACAACCGTGCCGCTTTATGTCTCACAATGGTGAGATTAACACGCGTCAGGGCAACTACAACTGGATGAGAGCGCGTGAAGGTGTGTTAGAAAGCGAAACTTTGGGCGACAACTTGGCCAAAGCCCTGCCAGTCATCGAGACTGAAGTGTCAGATTCAGGCAGCTTTGACAACGTTCTTGAATTCCTACTGATGAACGGCAGATCCCTTCAAGAAGCAGTTCTCATGATGGTGCCAGAGGCATGGCAAAACGACGATCAAATGAGCGATGAGAAAAAAGCGTTTTATGAGTATTTCTCAAATGTGATGGAGCCCTGGGATGGCCCTGCTTCTATTGCCTTTACTGACGGTCGCTATATCGGTGCGGTTTTGGATAGAAACGGTCTACGCCCCTCGCGCTTCTACTTAACTCACGATGATCGCGTCATTATGGCCAGTGAGGTTGGTGTGGTTGACGTGGCAACGGATAACGTTAAAGCAAAGGGCAGATTACGCCCAGGAAAAATGTTCCTAGTGGATTTCGACAAAGGCGAACTGATTGACGACGAAGCCATTAAAACAAGTTTTGCGTCCAAAAATCCGTATCAAGATTGGCTCAATGAGCAGCAAATATACTTATCAGACCTCGGTTGTGATGCCGAGGTCCATGGTTTTTATCCAGACTCTATTGTCCATCGCTTAAAAGCCTTTGGCTACAGCACAGAAACTTTGGAGTTTATGCTACTACCATTGGTAAGTGAGCTTAGAGACCCTGTCGGCTCAATGGGCAATGACTCTGCTCTGGCTTGTCTCTCAGATCAATCTCGTATTATTTACGATTACTTTAAGCAGCTCTTTGCTCAAGTAACTAATCCAGCAATTGACTCTATTCGTGAAGAGGTGGTTATGTCACTGAGGTGCTCGATTGGCCCAGAAGGCAATCTACTGCGTAACAAAGCAGAAAACGCCCACCGTTTGGTGATTGAGCATCCAATCCTGACCAATGAAGAAGCGGCAGCGTTGAAGCATTGCAATCATCGCGGATGGACAGCAAAAACCATTGATATCACTTATGACATTAATAGCAATCAAAACTTAAGTGATATGCTCGATGACATTTGTCAACAAGGCTCACAGGCCATTAAAGACGGACACAGCTTGATTGTTTTATCCGATAGAAATATCAGTGAAAATCGTGGTGTCATCAGCGCGCTATTGGCCTCGTCGGCATTGCACAGACACCTCATCGCCAAGTATCAGAGAACGCAAGTTGGTATTATTTTAGAAACAGGTGAGGCAAGAGAAGTGCATCATTTCTGTTTGTTAACAGGCTATGGTGTCGATGCGGTCAATCCGTATTTGGCGTTTGAAGCGCTGTGGCAAGCGCGACGTGATAATTTAATTGACCTAGAAGATGACGAATCTATTGTTTCGGCTTATCGCAAAGGCATTGCCAAGGGCATGCTGAAAGTGATGGCTAAAATGGGTATTTCAACACTTGCCTCTTACAAAGGTGCACAAATTTTCGAAGCAATCGGCTTGGCACCAGAAGTGATGGACAAGTGCTTTTTTGAAACCGCCAGTCGCATCAGTGGCATTGGTTTCAAGGTATTACAAGAAGAGTCTGAAAAACTCCACAAAGAGGCCTACCGTACCAACACGCTTGACAACCTTGGTCAATACCACTGGCGTAGTGGCGGTGAAAAGCATATGTGGGAGCCACAAACGATTACCACACTGCAAAAAGCTGCGCGTAATAACGATCAAAACGCTTACTGGGATTTTGCCGAAAAATCAAACAATGAAGGCACTCGAAACTGTACACTGCGCGGACTGATGTCATTCAAAAAAGGCGACTCTATCGCCATTGAAGAGGTGGAGGAAGCCAAGAAGATTGTCAAACGCTTTGTTACCGGAGCGATGAGTTTTGGCTCTATTTCTGCCGAATCGCACGAATCATTGGCAATTGCCATGAACCGTATGGGCGGCAAATCCAATACCGGTGAAGGCGGCGAAGATCCTGCACGCTGGACGCCTGATGCCAATGGTGACTCACGTCGTTCAGCCATTAAGCAAGTGGCGTCCGCTCGTTTTGGTGTCACCATTGACTATCTTAACAATGCCGATGAATTACAAATTAAAATCTCGCAAGGCGCCAAACCGGGCGAAGGTGGAGAGCTGCCTGGAAGAAAAGTTGACGAGGCTATTGCCAAAATACGCTGTTCAACTGCAGGCGTCGACTTAATTAGCCCGCCGCCACATCACGACATTTACTCAATTGAAGACCTAGCACAACTTATTTTTGACCTCAAACGCTCTAATCCAGCAGCGCGCATCAGTGTTAAGTTGGTTTCTGAGGTTGGCGTTGGCACGGTTGCTGCCGGTGTTACCAAGGCCAAATCCGATCATATCGTTATTGCAGGCCATGATGGTGGTACAGGCGCCTCACCGTTGACATCCATTAAGCATGCAGGTCTGCCATGGGAATTAGGCGTTGCTGAGACGCACCAAACATTGGTGATGAACGAGCTGCGCTCACGCGTTGTCATTCAAACAGACGGCCAACTCAAAACGGGTCGTGACGTTGCCATTGCTACCCTACTCGGCGCTGAGGAATTTGGTTTCTCAACTGCGCCGCTGGTTACTTTGGGTTGTATCATGATGCGTAAATGCCACCTCAACACATGCCCGGTCGGCATTGCCACGCAAGACAAAGAATTGCGTAAAAAGTTCACCGGCAAACCTGAGCACGTTATCAACTACCTATTTATGGTGGCAGAGGACTTACGCTTAATCATGGCAGAGCTTGGCTTTAAAACCATCAATGAAATGGTTGGTCGCGCCGATATGTTAGAAATGGACAAAGCCATTCATCATTGGAAAAAAGACTCTATCGATCTCAGCGCATTACTGATGCCAGCTGAAAAACCGAATGCTGATACACTTACTTACCAAAGCACACTCCAAGACCACCAATTAGATCAACAATTGGACAATGAACTCATTGTACAGTCGCAAAACGCTATTGAAAATGGCGGTAAAGCAAGAATTGAGTCTGTCATTACCAATACAGACCGTACAGTTGGTGCGATGCTTTCTTCTCATGTGGTGAAAACGCTTGGTAGCAATTCTCTAACCGCAGACTCTATCCATGTAAAATTTACAGGCTCTGCTGGACAATCTTTCGGTGCATTCCTTGCTCAGGGCATTACGCTTGAAGTCGAAGGCGATGCGAACGACTACGTCGGTAAAGGCCTTTCTGGCGGGCGCGTGATCGTTTACCCACCAAAGAACTCAACTTTTTCTGCTCAAAATGAGATTATCGCCGGCAACGTTTGCGGCTACGGCGCAACCGCAGGCGAGATGTACTTATCGGGTCAAGTCGCTGAGCGCTTCTGTGTAAGAAACTCTGGCCTTGTTTCGGTGGTTGAAGGAATTGGCGACCACGGCTGTGAGTACATGACCGGTGGCCGTGCTGTCATCTTGGGTGAAGTGGGTCGTAATTTTGGCGCAGGCATGAGCGGTGGTATTGCTTATGTTTACAACCCAAAATCCACACTGAAAAATCTCTCAAACCCTGCGATGATTGATTTTGACCCAATGGATGACGAATCACAAAAAGAATTGTTTGAATTGCTTAACAAGCATTTAAATTACACTGGATCGGCCATTGCCGAACACATCTTAGACAACTGGAACGCCGAACTGGCGCACTTTGTCAAAGTAATGCCAAAAGCGCTTAAAGAAGTGCTAGAAGACCAAGGTAGATTAAAACAAGCCAGCTAAATCGGAATAGTGTCTATGATATCGGCACTACTGTCCAAAAAGCTGTCAATCGGGCCACCTACAATAGGTATTACCGAAATCAATGAACCTGTCACTCGCATTGGCACGGTGACCAGCTTGGTCAACACGCAGCCCGACAGATAAAAAGCAACAAAAACCAATACAATCAATTTTTTCATGATTTCCTCTCAAGAATTTTAAAATGATAATGATGCGGGTTTTTCTCATCAGGCGTATGTGATTCACAGCTGATTTCTTTCCAGTCGCTCTCATTATACTGCGGAAAATACGTATCGCCTTCAAACACACCCTCAATATGAGTGATATAAAGCCGATCCACTTTATGCAATACCTGCTTACAGAGATTGGCGCCGCCGATCACCAACACCTCCTCTTCCTCTTTAGTTGATTGCAGTGCGCTATCAATACTGTTAAAGACCTCGCAGCCCTCAATGGCCACATCGGTACTTCGAGTAATCACAATATTACGACGACTGGACAGTGGCTTACCAATGGAATCATAAGTTTTTCTACCCATAACAATCGAGTGGCCAGTGGTGACTTTTTTGAAAAAAGCGAGATCGGCAGGAAGGTGCCAAGGCAGGATGTTGTCTTTGCCAATCAAATGATTATCATCCATCGCAACGATAATAGATAAGCGCATAAGGCCCTGTCTGAATAAAGTAAAATATTAGATTATTTTACAATTTTTCAACTTATCGTGTCGCTTATTCTCGCCTCATCATCACCCTTTAGAAAAGCTGCTTTAGAGCGCCTAGACGTAGATTTTTCGACTGTCTCACCAGATATTGATGAAAGCCGAAAAACAGCGGAAACACCGCACGATTTGGTCTATCGTTTATCAGAAGCAAAAGCGCGAGAAGTTGGCAAAACACATAGCGGTTTAATTATTGCCTCCGACCAAGTGTCAAGCCTTGCAAGTGGCCACGGTGCAAACGACGAAATATTGACCAAGCCACACACTCGCGAGAATGCCGTTCTGCAACTGCAAAAAAGCGCCGGCAACACGCTGACCTTTCTCACCAGTTTGGCACTGCTCAATACCGAGACGGGCGCACTGCAAAACCACGTTGAGATTTTCAAAGTGGTCTTTAGGCCTCTCACTGATTCAGAAATTAATAATTATCTTGATAAAGAAGACACGCTGAAATGCGCTGGCAGCTTCAAATCTGAAGGCTTGGGTATTGCTCTTTTTGAACGCATGGAGGGCGATGATCCCAACTCGTTAGTTGGCCTACCAACCATTCAACTGATTAAGATGCTAGCCAAGGAAAATGTTTATATTCTATGAGCATTCTCTATGCTGACGATTGCAAAGCGTTTGCATCAGGGTTAACGTTTCACTGGGGCTCTCTTTACGGTAGCTCTGAAGCCTTAGCACTGATTGAATTTGCTCAAAAGAGTGAATCCGTTGTGCTTTATGTTGCTAAAGATATTAGCCATTACGAGAAAATTCAAAAAGCGCTTAATTTCTACAATACCTCTTTAACGATTCTCCCATTCTCCAACTGGGAGGTGTTGGCCTACGATCATTTTTCACCGCACCCAGATATAATTTCCTCGCGTCTAAAAACACTCTCACAATTGTCAAGCCTAAAAAATGGCATTGTCATTACCACGCTTGAATCTCTTTCTCAGCGCCTGTGCCCAACAGACTACATTGAAAAATACTCGTTAAGCCTATCCCATGGAGCCCAATTAAGTATTAAACCTTTCGTTGAAAAACTCATCAAAATTGGCTATCGACGGGTAGCCACAGTGATGGAGCAAGGTGAGTTTTGCATTAAAGGCGCGCTGATTGACCTCTATCCGATGGGTGCCAAAAATCCTTATCGAATTGATTTATTCGATGATGAAATTGACTCGATTCGCACTTTCGAGAGCTCAACTCAACGCTCGATCGAAGTGGTTGAAAATATCGAGCTGTTACCAGCTAGAGAATTTGCTGCTGATCCACAGAGTATTAAAACCTTCGAGAAAAACTACTTACAAGAATTTGGCAAAAACGAAGGATTTATTTTTACAGAAGTGAGTGAAGGTCGCTTTCCAGGCGGTATTGAATTTTACTTACCATTGTTTTTTGATAACACAGCAACGTTATTTAACTATCTCCCAGAAAGAGTGACTATTGCTTATCAAAACGGCCTGTCCGAGTGTGTCAATGATCAAACGGAAGTACTCACAGCACGCTATGAACACGCCAAGCGCTCGCTTAACAGATTGCCTTTAGCGCTAAACAAAGTTTTTCTCGGCCAACAAGAATTGTTTACCCTAATAAAAGATAAGCAGCAGATTCAAACTCAATCGATTAAGTCAAATAAGAAAGCAGCGCTCAATTTTGCGGCCAGTTTATTGCCACCACTGCGAATCGAATCGCAAACAAAAAACCCACTGAGCAAATTACTTACTTTTGTTGCGGGCTATAAGGGCAGAACGCTCATTGTTTGTGAATCGCAAGGCAGGCAGTCCGTTCTCACCGACTTACTTTCCAGCAACCAATTGTCCAGTCAAGACTGCGCTAACTGGGCAGAATTCTTACAGAGTGAAGATAAACTTTGCATAACTAATGCCAGTTTAAGCGAAGGCTTGCTTACTTCAGAATTTGCCATCATCACTGAGGATTGTTTATTTGGTCAAGATGTGGTCAAACAACAAAGACGACGTCGCGCTAAACACAAAGATTTTGACGAGGCAATCAAAAGCCTAGTCGAGATTCAAATGGGTGATGCCATTGTCCATGAACATTACGGCGTGGGGCGTTATCTCGGTCTTGAAACTCGAACATTCGATGACAATCCCCAAGATTTTCTCACACTCGAGTATGCCAACGGTTCAAAATTAATGGTGCCGATTACCGCACTTAATTTGATTTCGCGATACTCCGGCACCAACTTGGGTCACGCGCCACTGCACAAGCTCGGTACACAACAATGGATTAGGGCGAAAAAGAAAGCCGCCGAAGCGCTGTATGATGTTGCTGCAGAGCTGCTAGAAATTTACGCCAAACGCCAATCAATGACAGGTTTTGCTTTTCCAGAGCCGGACGATGCTTACAGCTCTTTTGTTGCCAGCTTTGCTTTTGAAGAAACACCCGATCAACTTAAAACCATGGAACAAGTGCTCGGTGATATGCAATCCTCAAGACCCATGGATCGTTTGGTCTGCGGCGATGTCGGTTTTGGCAAAACAGAGATCGCTATGCGCGCTGCTTTCCTTGCAGTCGAGGCCGGCAAGCAAGTGATGGTTTTAGTGCCGACAACTTTGTTGTCCAATCAACACCAACAAACTTTTACCGATCGTTTTGCCAATTACCCGGTAACCATTAAAGCGCTCTCTCGTTTTCAAACTCCGAAAGAACAAACGCTGATTAAAGAGGGTTTAAAACAGGGAAAAATTGATATTGTCATTGGAACTCATAAACTTATTCAAGGCTCTATCAAGTACCGCAATCTGGGTTTGATTATTATTGACGAGGAGCACCGTTTTGGTGTTAAGCAAAAAGAATCCTTAAAAAAACTGCGCGGCCAAAGCGACATCCTAACAATGACGGCAACACCGATTCCACGCACCCTTAATATGGCGCTCGGCTCTTTGCGTGAGCTATCTATCATTGCCACACCGCCGGCCAAACGCATCGCTATTCAAACCTTTGTCGATGAGTGGGATGATGACACCATCAGCGAAGCTTGCTCTCGTGAGCTCCACCGTGGTGGGCAAATCTTTGTGCTTCACAACGATATTGACTCTATCGACAATATGGCGGAAACGCTCAAAACCTTAATGCCAAACATTCAAGTTCGCGTGGTTCATGGGCAAATGCCCAGCAAAGAGCTTGAGCAAATTATGGCGGATTTTTACCATCAACGCTTTCAAGTATTGGTCTGCACCACCATTATTGAAACCGGCATTGATATCCCTTCTGCCAACACCATTATTATTAACAACGCACAAAACTTTGGTCTCGCGCAACTGCACCAACTGCGCGGACGGGTCGGGCGTTCGCATCATAAAGCCTACGCTTATTTGATTATCAAATCACATCAGTCACTAACAAAAGATGCAAAAAAACGCCTTGATGCGATTGCTTCCCTTAAAGAATTGGGTGCAGGCTTTATGCTTGCCAATCACGATCTCGAGATCCGTGGCGCCGGTGACTTGCTCGGCGAAAACCAAAGCGGCAAGATTTCAGAAATTGGCTTTAACCTCTACCACGATTTATTGCAGCGCACCATTCACGCCATTAAAAGAGGGGAAAAACTCAATATTGAAGACACCATCAACGAACAAATTGAAATCGATATTGGCATTGCTTGTATTATTCCAGCGACCTACCTCGAGGATGTGCACGAGCGACTTGTACTCTATAAGCGCATCGCCAGTGCTAAAAACGAGGGTGAACTCAAAGACCTGCAAATTGAAATGATTGATCGCTTTGGACTTTTGCCAGAGCCGACTAAGAATTTATTTGCCTCAACCTCATTGAGATTTATTTGCGAAAAAATCGGAATCGTCAAAATCATCATCTTCGACGACAAGGCTGAGATCACTTTGGGTGCAAACCACACGATTGAGCCGATTAAAATCATCAACCTTATTCAAAAACAGACGAAAACCTATCAATTAAAGGGGCAAAACAGCCTTGTTTTCAAAACGGAGATGGCGCAAGATGCTTCGAGAATTGCATCGGTGAAAAATTTGCTAAAAAACCTAATTTAAGATTTTATTAGGAATTTAAGTGCTTTTTTCTTCACTTTATAACACCCCAACAAATCCAGACAACAAATTAAAATTCCTTATTTCGAACGAGTTAAACTAAAATCAACAATTTGGTGTAACAAATATGAGTAAAGAAACGTACAAATTACACCTCAGCATTCAAAACTAGACTGGTTCTTGAATTGCTACAAAATGACAGCACTTTATCACAGATTGCTAGTAGGCATAATGTGCTTCCTCAAAACTTGCAAAACTGGAAGAAGACCCTCTTGGCCAATGCCGAGATTACCATGGATCCCTCTAAAGTGGTTAAAGAATATAAACAGGAGATGATTAAAGCACAAGAGCAAAACGAACAACTGACTAAGCTAGTAGGTAAAGTAACAGTAGAAAAGGAATGGCTAGCAAAAAAGCTAAAAAGCTTGGGCTTATCTAATCGTAAAAAGTTAGTTGATCTCAAGCCATCCCTGTCTTCTTTGTTAGTTAATCATCA
>ERZ813253.309-NODE-309-length-18266-cov-10.392028_pt1 | contig 18266 bp, 16 predicted proteins | sample MGYA00520893_ERZ813253 | MGnify/ENA primary metagenome ERZ813253 (study PRJEB31669, sample SAMD00080414) | marine metagenome | biome: oceanic hadal pelagic zone biome; feature: marine hadalpelagic zone; material: sea water | place: Pacific Ocean:Izu-Bonin Trench...
TCTATATGGATGCCCTGAAGAAAAAAACAAAGGCAGATAGGAAGTTACTGTTCAGGCTTAATACAAAGAGCAGATTTCGTAAGAATTAATCCTCTTCCATAATTGTAGAAGAGTGGGAGAAAGTTAAATAATGAAAAATTGGAATGGTTTTGTTTGGTTTGTAGTGATATGGGTATCAATAATGACCTTCAATTTCATTCTGTATTATTTTGGTTATTGGAATTAAAGTTAAATAAATGAAGAAACTGTTATGATTCGCCGAAATCTCGGCAAACCATATTAAGTTTACATATCTAATCAAGGAGATAAAATGAAGAAATGTATCTATTGTGCTGAAGAAATACAACCTGAAGCAACCCTATGCAAACATTGTGGAAAAAAACAGAGAAGTCCTCATCATATGGCTAAACATATTAATATTTTAGGTTCGTTATTCTTAACTTGCAGTATATTAATGATAATTGCTGGATTTGCAGTTAATTATTTTGTCCCTATTGCAGGAGAAATAAGTGGCAATTCAGATGCCATGAGAATTACATCAATTATAGGAAAATCCATTGGTATTTTTTTATTTATCTTAGCATTGCCTGGTTTTATTTGTGGTTATGGACTACTTACAAAGAAATCTTGGAGTAGAATTTTTGGTATAGTACTATCATGTTTATCTCTTCTAAATATACCTTTTGGTACTGCAATAGGCATATATGGGTTATGGATATTGTTTAAAGATGAAACTATAGATTTGCTCTCATCTCAACAATCCATAACATAACATGATTCGCCCCCAATTCTTGCCGGATAATCCCGCCAAAACATACTAAATTACACTATTGAAAGAATTATGATTCGGCGGGCAAACCAAATAAGGAGATATAAATGTCATCAATAAAATCAACAACAACATCTACAGGAATAAGTTTAGGGGCAGCGATTGCCGTTGCTATTTCTTGGTCAATGCATCATAGTGTATTTTGGGCTATTATTCACGGTATTTTAGGCTGGCTGTATGTTGTTTATTATGTTATATTTTTTTAAACCCCACCCCCTATGATTCGCCGGCTAATAAAATAAGGAGATAAATGGATAAACTGCATAAGAATTGGTTAAAAATAATAGATGGTTATGTTGTGCCATTTCTACGTAAACAAGTTATTACATTTCTTCGCTCAAAAGAAGGTATGTGTATTATTATTGGCATACCAATATTGCTAATTCTTTGGTAACCCCCTATGATTCGCAGGCAAACCAAATAAGGAGATTAAAATGAAGAAAAAGGGAGAGATAATAGATAAAAGTATTATTTCAATAATAAATATCATCTGTTTTAGTATTTCATTAATATCAATATTGTTTGCAGTAACTATTTGCATTATTGCTGTTTGGACGTCAATTTTTAATGAGGAGTTATTATGGCGAACTTTAATCACAATGGGTATATTATTTTTTGCCTCTCTGGTTACTTCAATAACTGTAAATTATTTTTTCCCTTTTGCAAGACAATCAGATTAATAACTAACCCCCTATGATTCGCCGGCTCATTATACTATTACTAATATGATTCGCCGAAATCTCGGCAAACCATATTAAGTTTACAGATCTAATAAAGGATTAAAAGGGAGATTAAAATGAGTAATGATTCAAAACTTATAACTATTTATATATCACAGAATAAAACAGACATTCTTACAAAAATTCCAATCATTGAGGCATTATTAAATAGTGCTGGAATTGAATACTTTTTATTAAATGAAAATGTTACGAACCTTTATGGAGGTTTAAATATAGTTTCTAGAGGGATTGAAATTCAAGTTAGTGAGGAAAATGTTGAAAAAGCAACTGAGCTAATTAATGCTGAACCTCAGTTAACTAACCCTCTATGATTCGCAGGCTAACCATATTATTACCTATTGTTAGGTGTGCATATAAACCCACCTCTCCAATTCTTCTTCCCGTATAAATAATCCAACGCTCACTCTGTGCGCCAAGTCACACTATTTATTAGGCTCTGATTATGGCTTTAATAAGATGAGGAAAGTGCCGTAAATTCTAATGGATACTTATATTTAGGAGGAAACATTAGAAATTTCTACATATTAACCTTACTTTTATCAATTGCTTATGGCGAATGTGTAATTACGGGCTGTTCAAGCCAGATTTGTGCTGAAGAGCCTACAGACAGCACTTGCGAATATTTAGACTGGTATGCTTGTTTCCAATACAGCGAATGTGGTAACTATGGGCTGGAAGGAAATTGTAGCTGGCTTACAACAGATTCATTTCTAGATTGCCTGGACTCATTTGGTGTAACTGTTGGCTGCACCGACCCAAATGCCACTAACTATGATGAAACAGCAAATGTAGATGATGGGAGTTGTGAGTATGAATATGATTTTATCCTTGGAGATGTTAATTTTGATAATGAAATTAACGTTCTTGACATAGTTCTAATGGTATCTTTTATATTAGGTGAACCAACAGATGAATATGAATATTCAGCTGCCGATATAAATCAAGACGGCCTAATAAATATCCTTGATGTAGTTCAGCTTGTGAATATAATCTTAGGTGTAACTCAAAATACAATTAACGATATTGATGGAAATGTATATGAAACCATACAGATAGGTGAACAGTTGTGGATGGCAGAGAATCTGAAGGTGACTCACTATAATAATGGAGATGAAATACCAACAGGGTATAGTGCTTCAGAATGGGCTGCAATCTGGGATGATGCTTATGCTGTCTATGATGATGACCCATCTAATGCAGAAATTTATGGTAACCTTTATAACTATTATACTGTAGATGATAGTAGAGGAATATGCCCTGAATATTACCACATACCTACAGATGATGAATGGTATGCATTACTGGAATACCTTGGTGGAGCTCCTTCTGGTTCAGGTGAAAATTGGCTAATAGCAGGTGGTAAAATGAAAGATGTAGGAACTATTGAAAATGGTGATGGTTTGTGGCATACGCCTAATGAAGGTGCTACCAATGAGAGTGGTTTTACGGCTATTCCAGCAGGTTTTCGTTTATATGATGGCCAATATTATGAACGTGGATATTATAGCATTTATTGGTCTTCTACTGCCGAATATTATAGTGATGCATTTTTTATGTGGTACCTGCTTCATGATGATTCAAAATTATTCCGCGGATTATTTGACAGCCAGACTGGTTTAAGCGTCCGTTGCCTTAAAGATTAAACCCACCTCTCCAATTCTTCCTTCCTAACCAAGTTCGCATATATCTCAGTAGTAAATAATTATGAGCTCATTTTGAAGGATGTTTGTAAATTTCAGTATGCTGAAAAAATCTTTTATAATACCAGCTGCAGCATTATTGATGGTGGGCCTGTTTATTGTTTTCAATAAAAGGCCTGATGATAAGCAGCTTGCCAATTACAAGCCCCCTTTTATTCAGCGGCCTTATGGAAGCGATTTGCCCAAAGAGCCGGCTGCCCTGCCAAATGAGTGGATGGGATATCAACGCACTTTCCCGTATGGCAAAATCAAGCAGGATAATTATCTGACAGCAATCAGGAATGCTCAGGAGCTTCACAGCAGTAATGGGGAAAGGGATTTAGAATGGATATCCCTGGGTCCGGAAAATATTGGTGGACGCATTACAGACTTGGCCTGCAACCCTCAGGAGCCTGCCACTGTATATATTGCTGCCGCCTCTGGTGGAATATATAAAACCACAGATACCGGTTTAACCTGGCAGCAGATATTTACAGATGCACCTGTTATCAGTATCGGTGATATTGCCCTGGATCCGAATAATTCAATGGTAATCTACGCCGGAACAGGTGAAGCAAACGCTTCCAGTTACAGTTTTCTAGGCAATGGGTTGTGGAAATCTACAGATGGCGGTGAAAGCTGGACACATTCAGGATTAGAATCTTCAGCCTACATTGCCCGGATCATTGTTGATTATAATAATTCAGATAGGGTATTTGCCGCAGCCTGCGGCACGCTATTTTCCTCCAGCAGTGAACGGGGCGTATACCGCAGTGCTGATGGCGGTGAAAGCTGGGAGCGGGTGCTTTTTCTCACTGACTCCACTGCCGCTATAGACCTGGTGCAGCACCCAACAAACCCCGATATTCTTTATACCGCGATGTGGGAGCGGATACGTGGACTCAATTACCGTAAATCAGGTGGAGAGACATCCGGTATCTGGAAAACAGTTGATGGAGGAGATAACTGGGTGGAGCTTATAAATGGTCTTCCCTCCGGTGATAATATTGGAAGGATAGGCCTTGATATCTCAATTTCCAACCCTGATATCCTATATGCATTTTACGATCAGCATATAAATGAGGATGAAGATTATTCCTTTCGGGGGATTTTTAAAACCACCGATGGCGGTGAAAGCTGGGCACAGACCAATGATAATTCAATAATGGATATGAGTTCCCGCTTCGGTTGGTATTTTGGGCAGATCCGCATTGACCCGGGCAACCCGGACCGCGTATATGCCCTGGGTGTTGACCTGGTGAGAACAGAAAATGGCGGCAGCAGCTGGGAAGCCATAGCTGGCTACTGGAATTCTGATGACATTCATGTCGATCACCATGCCATGATCATTGACCCCAATACGGGGCGGGTTTTAGAGGGAAATGACGGCGGGTTATACATAAGCAGCAATTATGGGAACACCTGGGAGCATATCAACAATATGCCCCTGACCCAATTTTATGCCATTGAAGTGGATCACCAGATGCCCCAGCGTATTTATGGTGGTACTCAGGATAATAATACCATCCGAACCCTAACCGGAGAATTGGATGACTGGCATGCCATTTTAGGTGGCGATGGTTTTTATACACTTGTTCATCCTGAAAATTCCAATATTATTTATGCTGAATATCAATGGGGATATCTATACCGTTCCACCGATGGGGGGAATGTGATGGATTATATTGGCTATAACTGGGACGGTGAGAGAACAAACTGGTCTTCACCCCTGGCAATGGATCCGGCAGATCCATCCACTCTTTATTTTGGGACATTCCGGGTCTGGAAGACGGGCAATGGAGGTGACAACTGGCTTCCCATCAGTGGTGACCTGACAGATGGTGATGATGGCAGTTCATATCATACGATAACAACCCTGGCAGTTTCACCCCATAATAATGAATTCATTTTAGCTGGCACGGATGATGGGCATATTCATTTAACAATTGATGGCGGTAGCAGTTGGCAGGATATTTCAGGGCAAATACCTGTAAGATGGATCACCAGGGTAGCCTTTGATCCCCATGATGAGGCAACTATTTATGCCACGCTTTCAGGGTTCCGCTGGGATGAACCCCTGTCACATGTTTTCATGTCATCCGATTTGGGGGATAACTGGGAAAGCATCAGTTCTAATTTACCCGAATTACCGGTAAACTGTATCGTTATCGATCCTGAAAGGGAAGGAAATATTTATATAGGCACAGACTCTGGCATATTTTTCAGCTCCAATTCAGGCATCAGTTGGGAAAGTTGGTCACATAACATTCCCAAGGTGCCTGTTACAGACTTAAAAATTCACAATCCAACCCGGAGACTGATTTGCGGAACATACGGTATATCTGCATTTTCCCTAGACTTGGACCAGGAACTTGCCGGGGATATAAATGCTGACGGAGTTGTGAATATATTAGATGTTGTTCTACTTGTCAATATGGTTTTAAGTGCTGAGTATAATGCTTTAGCCGACTTAAATAATGACGGCGTTATCAATATACTTGATATTGTTGCATTAGTTAATATCATACTCATCAACTAAACCCACCTCTCTAATTCTTCCTTCCTAACCCAGTTTGCATATATATCTATAATTAAAATCTGAAAAAAGGTGAATTACTGCTCATTTACTGCGGGGGTTTTTGTTTGTGGGATGATGGATAGATTTGGATGTGAAAAGTAGGCTATATTTCACTAAATGGTATATGACCGATTATACTTATCAAAACCTAAATACCTGAAATAGATGAAAATGCTTTATAGGTCAGTAGCTTTGATTATTATCACAAAATTATGCATCAAACTGATGAAATATATTTAATGAAAAAATACCCCCCCATCAAAGGTGAATCTGGCTGGGTAGGTCAGCTAGGCTGATGGAACAGTATATAAAGTGGATGCCCGGCTGGGAGAATGAGTATTGGGGCTTCAACCAGGGCACGTTAGGCATTCTGTTGGCCCTGGTGTTGCTGGGCTTCATCATCCGATTACTGACCATGGAACTGGTCACTCACGTCTTCAGAAAACTCGCGAAGCGCTCTCCGATTGCGGCGAAGACCATCAGCGAAAGCCGAGGAGCACTCGGCACTGCCGCTGCGGCCGCCTTGTTCTGGCAGGTCAGCGAACAACTGACCCTGGACATGGATCTGGCTGTCTCCTCCGTAATGATGCCGAACGCCGCCGCCTTCTGGTTGCCTGCGCTCGCTCAACTGCTGATGCTGGGTGCGCTGCTATCCTGGGCTTTGAAGGAGGTCGAGTTGGTCGGGGCTGTCGTCGACTGGTGGGATGATGATGATGAATTGGATGGTACGGAGAAGACTCTGATCAGCGCGCTTGAGAGCGTGCTGCGCTTCCTCATCGTTATATTTGGTGGGCTCCTCATCGCCAACGCGCTGGGCTTCAACCTCGCCACCCTCATCGCTGGAATAGGTATCTCCGGTCTCGCTCTTGCTCTCGCAGCTAAGGACACCATCTCCAACTTCTTCGGTGCGATCACCGTTCTGATCGACCGGCCATTCAAGGTCGGTGACTGGATATTGACCAAGAACGCAGAGGGTGAGGTCATCGAGATCGGCCTGCGCACGACTCTACTCCGAACCAGCTTGGACACGATCATTACACTGCCAAACGCGAACCTGGTCAGCCAGGCGGTGGAGAATTATGGCAAGCGCCGATGGCGCCGCTACCGGCCGACCTTCCACCTCGACCTCGACAGCAACCCCGCTAAAGTCAAGAAGTTCTGCGGTGGTATCCTTGAGATGATCACCAAGAACCCGCAGACCCTGAGAGAAGACTCCTCATGGGCGTGTGTGGAGACACTGGGTCCCCAGAGCATTGACGTCAACGTCAACATGTACTGGGACATCGACTCTGGAAAAACCGAACGGGAGGCACGTGAGGCCTTCCTGCTCTCGGTGATGAAACTTGCCATGAGCCTCGGACTGCACTTCTATGAACCACGCGTGCGCCGTCAACAACCGGAGTGACCATAAGACACTTCTACTGCTGAAATCGCACCCGGTCCCTTCCGAAAACCGTATTCAACCAATTTATAAAATCAATAATCTAAAAAACACAGCACATTTATAGCACACATTCAATATTCCTCATTGTGAGATTGTATATTGCTTATCCATTGTTTGCATGAACCTTAGAAATCAAAAAACCTTATAAAGTAAAACAATAAGCCCCCAGAATTGTGGGCTTATTGTTTCAAGAAAATACTTGTCACACATAGGTCACACTAAGTAATTACCATTACCCAAATGTTTCCGGTCAATGTTCCCGTTCTCGAGGAGTTCATTTCCATTAAAATCTACTTGAGAGAAGTCTTCCGGTGAGAAAGAAAAACCCATCCGAATATCATCGATATCGAAGGGGTTTTAAGCTTATTTTTCAGGTGTTTTTTAGGGTCTAACGCTTCAGCTTGGGAAGCTGGTGTTCTACCATTGAACTACATCCGCGATTAAGATAATTTAATTCAGTTTAACATCTAGATTCCTGTATATTTTTTCAGCATTTACCAGCAACACAGAGAAAATTAGTTTTCAATTCTTTCCAACAATTCTCTCGGTCCATCATGTTCGGGATTAATTTTCTGGGACTTTAATGCATGTTCCCGGGCTTTTTCAATCTCTCCAGTTTCCAGATACATTTGACCCAATATGAGATGAAAACGTCCAATGGGTTTGGGGTACATGGTCACCGCCCGTTCTAAATGGGGAATAGCTGAGGAATACTGATGATTTTCAAATTGATCCAATCCCCGCCAGATCGAAAATTTCACCACTCCATGCCAGACAAATATCATCAACAATAACCCAATAATGAGGTTTTTCCCTTTCGATAATTTTGTGTATTTGGTGGGAGTAAAAGAGAATATTGCAGAAATAGCGGCTATCCCAAATGACAGAAAATGCCCCATTCCATATAAGCCGTCAATGGCAAAACCAAAAGCCAAAACAAGGGGAAGCAGGAGAAAATCCCGAGTATGAACGGACTGGAACTTATCGGCAATCACCGGTAAGGTAAACATCTCCCTGTTCAACCCATAATGTTTAAAATGAAAATTTTCTTTTAATGGATTTTCCCATTTATAAGATAAAGCTGAAGATGGACAGCCCTCGGTGCAAATCATGCAGGAAGTACAATTGGTGTTGGTGACCTTATTATAATTATTAATTTCATAACTCACATCAATTCCCACCGGGCAATTAGAAGTGCAATTTCCGGATTCAATACATCCACCTGTATTTCTCACTTTAAACATTGCCAGCGAATTGGGTAGTTTTAAAAAAGCGCCCCAAGGACAGAGGTAGCGGCAAAAACCTTTCCGGCCAAGGAAATAAACAATGAGAAATCCATCAACAACAAAAGTGAGGGTGCCAATTACAAATCCTGGTAAAAATGCCCAGATTTCAGGCATGCCTAAATTGAGGGTTATACCTTCCCAGGGTGAATTAAGAGCATTGGCAAGATTGGGGGCTATATAAAAATTCAACAGGATAAAGAGGGGCAGAATGGTAACAAGACTTGAATTAACAGTCTTCGGTTTAATACCCATTTTAGTCAGCAGCCACCAGGCCAATTCCTGAATTGCTCCAAAATGGCAAGCCCAGCCGCAGAAAAATCTACCAAAAATGAGAGTGGTGACAAAAGCCAGAAAAACCAAAAGTACTCCTGCATTAATAATTCCATATTTGATAAAGGTATGAAAGAATTCCTGAAAATCGATACTGCCGATTATTTCATCGCCAAAATAATAAATATGGGCAAGAATGATTAGGTGGATTCCCACCAAAGAAGTAATGCGTAGTTTTTGAATCATGGTCGTGCTAATTAATTTACTAACCAGGGAGGTACAGGGACACAGGAATTAATTTGAATAGCGAAAAATGAATATTGAATTCAAGAGACTTGTGTCCAACTTCCAAATAGATTGAAGAATAGGGATTAACGATTTTTGATTTTAGAAGTAAATCCAGAATCCAGCACCCAGAACCCTCGCATGATCGTCCCTCACTGCGGGGCAGGCAGTGCACGGCTTCCGTTCTGTGGTAAAAACAGATTATGCCAGAACGAAATTAACCAATCGGACTACATCCAGAATATTGAGGATATTGTCAAAATTCATATCTGCTGCCCATAATATTTCCAGATCGGGCGTATCCCCACCTAATACAAAATTTACAGAAATGATGATATCAAGGACATCTACAACCAGGTCATCATTAAGGTCCCCTTTTCTGCCTACAAAACCAAGATCTTCCACAAAAGTATAAGCAACGTCTGCTTCGATAGGACCATCAATATAGGTCACCTTTCTCTGGTTGGTTTCAGTATCTCTGCTGGGCCAGTAAATAGTCATCCCCTGGGCTGACATATAAGTGTTCATTCCGAAATGGAGTTGTAGGGGCTCCATATTGCCATGGCCTTTTCCGCCAATTATTTCCCGCATGATATCCTGATCAGCAAGGTGAAGTACTACCCGGGCACCAATAGCTGAACGATTTGATTGGGTTGACCATCCCTCATTGGTAATATTGGATTTACTGCCTTCCAATTTGAGTTTCAGCCAATGATTTCCAGAAAAAGAAGAATCGGTAGTGACATTTTTATAGAGTAGGCTGGTAAACTTAGCGCCGGGAGGACCATTATTCATTTTCAGTCCTGCTGCAAATACATCCAGCCAGCCATCGCCGTTTATATCCCCAGAAATCACATCCTGAGTAGCCGATAAAAATTGGGGGCTGGAAGTGGTATCCCATTCTCCATTACCCAAATTAATAAATACATCATCCGGATTGCGATAGTTAGAGGTCCAGATATCCAACAAGCCATCATTATTATAATCTCCCCAACTCAATCCATTACTGTGTATATCGGATTCAAGATTTTGAACGTCGGCAACATTGGTGAAAATATTATCATCATTTCTGTACAGGCGGTTAACTCCTGTATTGGCAAGGTAGAGATCAAAATCCTGGTCATTATCGTAATCTCCCCAGGCAGCACCGTAGCCCATACTTCCGATTGGATCTACATCTGGATCAGCAATGCCCAGCTCAACGGCTTTCTCAATAAAAAATGGTTCTGGGGTTGAATTATAAACAACATCCCCGGGAGCGCCGGTGAGTGTCTGATTCTCAAAGAACCAGTTATAGCCAAATTTTCTACCTACATATACATCCTGGTCACCATCGTTATCATAATCTGCAATGGCAATAATGCGACTGGCACTAATGTCACCGTATTCCCTATAATAGGTGTAAGCCTGCTCAAACTGAGGTGTACCATTACTATCTATTCCATTATTCAGATACAAGATAAATTGATTATCATTCTCTTCCTGAATTGCCAGAAGATCCAAGTCACCGTCTAAATCAGCATCTATGAGTCCCAAACTATGCAGAAATTTGAGTTCATCTGAAGGGAGAAATTCAAAGGGTAAAAATAAATTATTACCATCATTCATGAGACCCACATGTGGTAGGGATACGGGATCACTATTATTTTCACAATTGTCATCATCCCAAATACAATCTTCATCCTCATTACAATCAGCCTCATTTTCAAAATCATTACAATCATGATATGGTGTATATTCAGACATGTACCGCCATTTGAGAATATCCTGGTAACCATTATTATCTAAATCTCCAGCAAGTACCCCTCGACAGCCAGAATTATCAATTCCATAGTCCGTGGTCATATCTTTAAAAACATCCCCTAGATTTTCAAAATAATAGGAATTTGCGTAGCCATAATACAAATCGAGGTCGCCATCCAGGTCAAAATCGCAGAGGACAGATCCCTTGGCTTTCATTTTATTATAATCGGGATTATCATCGTGAATATATGCGCTGAAGAGTCCACTGCTCATATCCTGTGATTCGCCCTCCGGGAAGAAATCCGGACGATTGCTATTGGTGACTACAAAATATACCTCCACCGCCAGGAGTGCTGCTCCTGTTAGAAATCCAACTATTAATACCGCACGGATATAGGTAAATATTTTCGTAAACATCCTTAGAAATTAGCTAAGGTCAGTAAATCTCACAAATGGTACTGTGAAACAAGATGTTACAATGAGCGGAGAAAGAGGTAAGAGGTAAGGATACAGGATGTTGCCGTTTCATTTAGATTCTGTTTGATTCAGCTTTGGTACCTGAAAAGTTTCCCATATTCAATTTTACCCAATTCATTACGGGGAATTGACAGTACCTGAATAAACTCTTTAGGAATCTTAAAATTAGAAAGTTCATTTTTCAGTTTCATTCGTAATTTCGAATTCCGAATTCCGAATTCCGAATTCACAATATAGGCAACCACTTTCTGTCCCCACTCGGTATCTTCAACTCCTACTACCGCGGCATCAGTAATCCCTTCAATTTTAATAAGGGCTTCTTCTACTTCAATGGGATTTACATTTTCACCGCCGGTTATAATAAGGTCTTTGCGGCGGATATCCAGAAAAATGAGATTATCCTTATCTACCCTGCCCAAATCATGGGAATTGTGGGCACCATTGGTTTCTGCTTCTCCCACATAACCCTTCATTACCATTGGTCCGGAAATATGCAGCTCATCGTTTTCTGTCCATATTTTTGCGCCAGAAAAGGGTCTGCCGGCATATAATTTGTTATGGGGTTCATCTAACAGTTTGAGTCCAACGGTACCGGAACAGGTTTCTGACATTCCATACACTTTTACAATATTGAGCTTTTCTTTGATGCAGATATCAAGAAGATATTCTGGGGAAGGGCCACCCCCCAACAGAATCCATCGCAGGGATTTTAATGCTTTTAAGCCACCTTCTAAATCCAGTATTCTTTTCAACATGGTGGGCACCAGAGAAATAATGGTCACCGGATGTTTTGTAATAGTGTCTAAAACTGTTTGTACTTCAAAGGTGGAGACCAGATTTACTGAAAAACCAAACATGAGCGCTCGCAGCATAACCGCCAATCCGCCAATATGGTGCAAGGGCAGGCAGCAGAGGAATTGATCATTCGGTTGAAACTGCAAGAACTCATTCCAATTATTACAACTGGCTTCAAAATTACCATAAGTGAGTTGTACCGCTTTGGGCATACCAGTGGTTCCGGAGGTAAGGATTATTGCACAGATATCATCTTTATCCTTTTTGTAATTATTGGTAATAACTGAACATCCACTTGAGGCATTGGGGAGTTCTTCTATATTTGAAATTTGAAATTTGAAATTTGAAATTGAAGATTGTTCTTTCCAGTTGGTAATGATGAGCCGAGGTTGGATTTTCTCAATAACAGCAGTTCTTTCTTTCTCGGTTAATTTCAGCGATAGGGGTAACACCACAGCTCCAATTTCAAAACAAGCCAACATAATTTCTATTAGTTCAATCCCACTGGGGAGAAAAATGAGGATTCTATCTGTTGGCTGGATGTTTTCTCTCAATAATGACCGGGAATAAGTTTGAACCATTTCGGCAATATCAAGGTAGGAAAACTGGTCATTACTAAATTGGATAAACAGTTTTTCAGGGTTCAGATTTACTTGATTTTGAAGCCAGCTCATTACAAATCTGTACCTAAACCATAGCCGCCAGATATGGCAATCTTTCCACCATGTATTGGTTGTGTCGGTTTACCCTCATTTAGTAGCTCTCCTGTTGCCAGACCGCAGGCTTCAGTAATTTCGTTAGTAAGAGCCAAATGCAGACAGGCGGTTCTCCCAATAGCTGTCTCAAGGGAAGAAGTAATTACGGTTCTGATATTTTCCGTTCGTGCCAGCATGATAATTTTTTTGCATTCGGTAAATCCACCAGAAACCATGGGCTTGATAACAAAAACATGAGCTGCCTGCTCATCAATAATTTTTTCAGCAGACTGAAAATCTGTGAGAGATTCATCAACAGCAATTTGGATTTCTGTATGGTAGGTAAGTTCTGCCAAGTCTTCCAGATTATCTGCAGGGAGTGGCTGCTCAATATAGTCAATATTGAATTTTTCCATTTCCTTACAGAAACGGATGGCTTTAGGTAAATCAAAAGCCCCGTTACAATCCAATCGGAATTGAATATCTTCTCCAAAAGACTTGGTGAGATATTCCATATTTTCGATTTCGTCAAAAAGGTTTCGAAAGCCCACCTTCACCTTCATAACGGTAAAGCCTTCTCCAGGTTGATGCATCCCTGTCAATCCATTTACAGCAATTTCGGATTTGGCATTGGTATTTAAATATTTTGCCAAGGGAAGTTCTTCTTCTTTCGCTAGAATATCATAAATTGCAGTTTCTAAGGCAAACCGCACCGAAGGGGTGTTTTGCGAATGTATTTCTATTAATAAAAATAATTCTTCACTATCTAAATCCTCCCCATTAATAGCTTGATGGAATCCTTCCAGGGCATAGTGAACTTCCTTCAATGTTTCTGTGCTGAATCCGGGTAATGGTGATGCCTCACCCACTCCCGTAAAATTATCCCATTTCATTTGTATCCAGACCCCCTCTCGATGGGAGTATGTCATTCCGGAAGTTTGGAGAGGTTCAACAAAGGGAATGGAAAAGGGAGTGACTTTGAAATGTCTAATTTTCAAAGGATGAGTCCAAATGAAAAAAGAATGGTAAAGATAAACAAAAAGCGGGCGGTCCCAGCCAGCACCTTATTTAACTCTCTGCCGGATTTTGAAATCAATTGGAAAATGAGATGCACTGCTATGGGCAATGCAAATAATGTGATTAATAAAGACATATTATCCTTTGTATTCCACCACATACATAGAGGGGTTATAAATGGGATTGTTACTAAAATTGAGAATTCAATTTGTGAAAAGGATTTTCCCAATCGAACTGCTAGTGTTTTTTTACCCGTGACAATATCAGTTTCCATATCCCTAATATTATTTACAATAAGAATGGCGGTGGAAAGCATCCCCAAAGCTGCACCCAGCCCAAGGGCCGTGTTGGTGAAAGATCCGTTTTGGAGATAATAGGTGCCAGGAACGGCGATGAGTCCGAAAAAGATAAAAACAAACACATCTCCCCATCCATGATACCCTAAAGGATAAGGACCACCTGTGTAAGCAATACCAGCTAGAATGGATGCCAGCCCTATCACAACAATGGGCCAGCCGCCCACATAGGCTAAATAGAATCCCACTCCAATTGCCAATGCGAATATGAGCCACATGGCTGTCTTCATTTCTTCAGGAGTGATGAGTCCAGATTGCGTAGCTCTCATTGGACCTAACCTGTCATCTCTATCTGTACCCTTTTGAAAATCATAGAAATCATTGGCGAAGTTTGCTCCAATCTGTATCAGGATTGCTGCTAATAAAGTCATTAAAAAAATAAAGGGGTGGAATTTACCATCATGATAGGACAATGCTGTACCCAGAATTACAGGAGAAATTGCAGCAGTCAAGGTTTTTAATCTCGCTGCAATTATCCATTTACCCATTACTTACTCACGAAAATCACAAACACCAAAAAAAATGTTGCTTAAGGCAGTCGTGGAAACTTATCAAAGTTTGGTTTACGTTTTTCCTTGAAGGCATCCCTGCCTTCCTGTGCTTCTTCGGTCATATAAAAGAGCATGGTGGCATCACCGGCAAACTGCTGCAGTCCAGCCTGTCCATCACAGTCAGCATTGAGGGCTCCCTTTAGCATGCGCAACGCCAGGGGTGATTTTTCCAGCATTTCACGGCACCAGCTTACCGTTTCCTGCTCTAATTTTTCATAGGGGACCACAGCATTTATCAGTCCCCAATCCAGTGCAGTCTTGGCATCGTACAAGCGGCAGAGAAACCAAACTTCCCGTGCACGTTTCTGGCCGATAATCCGTGCCATGTAAGAAGCACCCCAGCCACCATCGAACGATCCCACTTTCGGGCCCGTCTGTCCAAATTGGGCATTGTCCGCTGCAATTGTGAGATCACAGAGCATATGCAGTACATGTCCGCCACCCACCGCATAACCTGCCACCATTGCCACCACCGGTTTGGGCATGTAGCGGATCTGTTTCTGCACATCCAGAATATTTAATCGGGGTACACCGTCATCCCCAACATAGCCGGCATCACCTCGAATTTTCTGATCGCCTCCGGCACAAAAGGCTTCTTTTCCTTCACCGGTGAGGATAATAACCCCTGCTCCCTGGTCTTCACGGGCAAGTGTTAATGCTTCCTTGAGTTCAAAAACTGTTTGGGGGCGGAAAGAATTCCGTACTTCCGGGCGGTTGATTGTAATTTTATTAATGCCTTTCGCATCATCCAACCCACGCTCATATTTTGTATCGGTAAACTCCTGAATGGATTCCCAATTAATATTCATAATATCTCCTAATAATTGACTCATAAAATGGGGTTGAAAATTACTATTTTTCCAGTTCAAAGCACTACGTTTCCTTTTTAATGTTCACTCCTATTTTAATTAAGGCTAATTATTTTCACCCTTTGTAGAGCTAAGTTTAGTGAGGCGGTCTGTCCCAAATATTGATAGAATCCAGCTTTTGAACATTAATTTTTTATTAAAGGGAAATTGTATGGCGGACCAGAAAAAGAAGAAATATACCCAAACGTTGATGGAAGAGATTGCCAACAGTATTACCCACGGTTTAGGGTTTGGGTTCAGTGTGGCAGGCCTGACAATTCTGGTGGTGTTTGCCAGCATGGATGGTGACCCTTGGAGAATTATTGCTTTTGCAATTTATGGTACAAGCTTATCAATTCTTTACCTTATATCAACCCTTTATCACAGTTTCACCCATTCCAGAACTAAAGCCATTTTTCGAAGATTAGACCACTCTGCAATTTATCTTCTTATAGCAGGGACCTATACACCTGTTATCCTGATTCCCTTAAGGACAACCTGGGTGCTTTACCTTCTACCCGTAATTTGGATTATGGCGATAATTGGAATTTATATTAAAATATCCTACATTCATAGATATGAACGATTAAGTGTTGCCTTCTATATTTTCATGGGCTGGCTAGCACTCATCGCTGTAAAACCACTTTACAATTCAATTCCTATCGAATCATTTATCTGGATAATTGTGGGAGGTATTAGTTATTCATGCGGGGTCATTTTCTACTCTTGGTTTCGACTTCCCTACCACCATACCATCTGGCATATATTTGTGTTGGCGGGAAGCGTATCTCATTATATTGGCATGCTGTACATATAAGCTAATGCTCCACCATATATTTATTGGATTATCCATGTTCGCTCTGCTATGGGGTGAGTACAATAAGTCCAGGTTTTTGCAGTACATGTTTAAGCCGCTCACAATTCTTTTAATTTTATTTCTCCCAATCATGTCCTCCCAATTTTCCTGGGGATTTAATTATTCATCCCTAATAGTTGCCGGATTATTTCTCTCCATGTTTGGTGATATTTTTCTCATGTTCAGCGAAAAGTATTTTATTCCCGGATTGATAGCATTTCTGTTGGCACATTTAGTATATATCACTGCCTTTATTTCTGTGGATGGAATCCATTATTCCTGGATATTCTTCATATTTCTAATTGTTGGAATTCTAATTTTTAAATTACTGAATAAGAAATTAGGGAAACTACAAATTCCAGTTGCTCTGTATATTTCGGCTATCGCAATAATGGCCTGGCAGGGATGGGAATTGTACCTTTCAACCGGAAGCCATGGGTTTGGTTTGGCAGCATTGGGAACCATTTTCTTTCTCATTTCTGATTTTGCTTTATCAATGAACAAATTTCTTAAGCCTATGCAGTTTGCTCAATTTATAATTTTACCGACCTATTTTATTGCTCAATGGCTGATTGCAATTTCAACCCTGTATTAATGTCTTTATTTTATTCTATTAGTTCATTTACATTACAATCTATCATCAGTCAAAATTATAAGAATAATAACCATTGACAATTCATATTAAGCCTGAAATAAAGGCACTTTCAGATAAAATTATCTCCACTCGCCGGGATATACACCAACATCCTGAATTGGCGTTTGACGAACATAGAACAGCTCAATTGGTTGCGGATCGCTTACAGTCTTTTGGAATGGACGTACAAACCGGTGTGGGTAAAACCGGTGTGGTTGGGATTCTGAAAGGAAATAGCAGCGGAAAAACCATTGCCCTCCGTGCTGATATGGATGCCCTCCCCATGCAGGAAACAAGTGATATTCCCTATAAATCTCAAAATGATGGGGTGATGCACGCCTGCGGACATGATGGCCATACCGCCATGCTTCTGGGTGCCGCCGAAGCCCTATCCCAAAAAACGGATAAACTAAATGGCACGGTAAAATTCATCTTTCAACCAGCTGAAGAGGGTCAGGGTGGCGCTCGATATATGATTGAAGATGGTGCTTTAAATGGTGTTGATGAAGTCTATGGCATTCACCTTTGGAATTATCAGGAATACGGGACGGTGGGTGTAAAATCTGGTCCCATTTTAGCGGCGGCTGATTTATTTGAAATTACTGTTCATGGTAAAGGTGGACATGGTGCTGCTCCCCAGGGCACAAAGGATGCCGTTGTGATAGCCTCCCATCTGGTGCAGACCCTACAGACTATTGTGAGCCGAAATACCAATCCCATTGAATCAACGGTGGTTACCATAGGCCAAATTAATGGTGGCTATAATTTTAATATCATTGCTGATACAGTTACAATGAAAGGGACTGCCCGTGCTTATAGCGAAGAAAACCGCCAGCTTATCAAAACGAGGATGGCAGAAATTATTAAAGGTACAGAACAGATATTCGGCTGTAAAATTGATTTTGATTATGAGGATGGCTATCCACCAACCGTAAACCACCCAATAGAGTCAGAAAAACTACTGAATGCAGCTCGAAATATTGTGGGTGATGGCGCTGGTGACCCATACCTCTCAATGGGGGGTGAGGATTTCAGCTACTTTCTGCAGAAAGTCCCGGGCTGTTTTTTCTTTGTGGGTTCTGCGCCAAAAGATAGGGAGCCCTTGTCTGTACCGCACCACTGCTCTCATTTTGATTTTGATGAACGAGCGCTTTTGGTCGGTAGTTCGGTTTATTTACAATTG
>ERZ813253.310-NODE-310-length-18253-cov-4.352091_pt1 | contig 18253 bp, 20 predicted proteins | sample MGYA00520893_ERZ813253 | MGnify/ENA primary metagenome ERZ813253 (study PRJEB31669, sample SAMD00080414) | marine metagenome | biome: oceanic hadal pelagic zone biome; feature: marine hadalpelagic zone; material: sea water | place: Pacific Ocean:Izu-Bonin Trench...
CATTGAGTTGTTCTTGAAGGCTACTGCTATCCGAAGGAATGTAACTCGAGATTTCAACTACTTCTGTATCTGCATCTGTTGAGCTTAATTGTGATTCCAGTGTTTCGATTTTATTTTGAAAGAAAAAATAACTTGCAATTAACGCAATGACCAGCACCACTGAAGCAATATTTGCTTTTTGTTCCATTTATATTCCCCGCTTAATAACGATTGAAAGATATTAACATTCGCTTATTTTATACGACATATTAGTTAATTTTAAGCCATTGTGCAACTTCCTTGGCGCAATAGGTGAGAATGGCATCAGCGCCTGCTCTTTTAAAGCAAAGTAGGGTTTCTAGAGTGACTGATTTTTCATCAATCCAACCGTTTTTCGCACCAGCTTTTAACATCGCATATTCGCCACTAACATGGTAAGCAAAGGTCGGCATACCGAAAGTTTGTTTAACAATTGAGACAATATCAAGATAAGGTAAGCCTGGCTTGATCATTACCATATCAGCACCTTCGAGAATATCCATTTCCACTTCCCGAATGGCTTCAGAGCTATTGGCGGGATCCATTTGGTAAGTATTTTTATTCGCTGAACCCAAGCTTGCACTTGAACCCACCGCCTCTCTAAAAGGGCCATAAAAGGAGGAAGCGTATTTTGCAGAGTAGGCCAGAATTTTAGTGTGAATATAACCCTCATCCTCAAATGCCTCTCTTATAGCTCCTATTCGGCCATCCATCATATCGGACGGCGCGACAATATCGGCACCAGCTTTGGCATGAGAGAGTGCTTGTTTAACCAACACTTCGACGGTTTCATCATTAACAACATAACCCTCGTCATCAATAAGCCCATCTTGGCCATGACTGGTGAATGGGTCCAGAGCAACATCAGTGATAACACAGAGATCTGGAAAATGTCGTTTTAATTCGCGAACAGCCCTTTGAACAAGGCCATCTAAATTGTATGCTTCTTCAGCTTCAAGAGATTTTTTTTCATCTGGCACCACTGGAAAAAGGGCAATCGCTGGAATGCCCAAAGTTGTTATTTCACCGGCCTCAGAGAGCAATTGATCAATACTTAACCTCTCAATGCCAGGCATTGAGTTAATCGCCTCGCGAGTATCTTCACCTTCAATAATAAACATTGGGTAAATAAGATCTTCTACCGTCAGTTTGTTTTCACGCATCAAAGAGCGAGTGCTTGCGTGTTTTCTCATTCTGCGTGGTCTATGCGTTAAAATGGTCATTTTAATTCATCCAATAAATTTAACCTAAATTATACAATGAGACCTTTATATATATCATTTTAGATTTGATAGTGAGATTATTTGTATTTTTCAAGGCATAATTTTTGCGGCTTCACTTGTTGTTAAGTGATAAAATTTAACAAGAGAAAATGTAGTGCGAAGCCTGCCCTAGGGTAAAATTCTCATATCCCAAAGCAAAGGGCTGAGGCTAAAAATGTTAAAGCTAAGCAGAACAACGCCTTGGCGATTGTTTGTACGAAACTTATGCTAAGTGTAAGGAATGCAGAAAAATTCTCATCAATAGCTAGTGCTATTCATTTCAAATTTTTACACATTTTTTATTCATTTTTATCACTCAGTAAATTTTAAAATGATTTATAAAAAGGACACACAATAATGAACCAAACTTCCGAAACTCTTACTCGCCTTTCCAGTGTCAGCCAAGCTTTTACAGAGCCGTTGCCTAGCTCGACCAAAATTTTTATTGAAGGTTCTCGTTCTGATATTCAGGTACCGATGCGTGAAATTAAGTTAACCGATACCATTGGTGACCTAGCTGAAGTGAATGAGCCTATTCATATCTACGATACTTCTGGGCCATATACTGATCCACGCAAGTCGATCAACATTAGAGAAGGTGTGGAGCGACTTAGATCTGGGTGGATAGAGGAGCGAGGAGATACCGAAGAGCTTGAGAGTTTTAGTTCGAATTTTTGTAATCAACGCTTGCAAGATAAAAGCTTGGATGAGCTTAGATTTGAGCATACGCACGTACCAAGGCGCGCTAAAAAAGGGCAAAACGTCACTCAAATGCATTATGCAAAACAAGGCATCATCACGCCTGAAATGGAGTTTATTTCGATTCGAGAAAATTGCCGCTGGCAAGAGTACAAAGACCAAGTCGGCCAACATAAGGGTGAGGATTTTGGTGCCTCAATTCCCGCTGTAATTACCCCTGAATTTGTTAGGGATGAAGTGGCACGCGGTAGGGCGATAATTCCTAATAACATCAACCACCCTGAATCTGAGCCAATGATTATCGGTCGAAATTTCTTGGTAAAAGTTAATGGTAATATTGGTAATTCAGCCTTAGGTTCTTCAATCGATGAAGAGGTTGGTAAAATGGTTTGGGGTATCCGCTGGGGCGCTGACACCATCATGGATTTGTCTACCGGTAAAAATATCCACGAAACCCGTGAGTGGATTATTAGAAACTCGCCAGTTCCTGTTGGTACCGTGCCAATTTACCAAGCCCTTGAAAAAGTAAACGGTGTAGCAGAAGACTTAACTTGGGAAGCGTTTAGCGATACCCTAATCGAACAAGCTGAACAAGGTGTTGACTATTTTACTATTCATGCAGGTGTGCGCTTAAAGCATGTGCCGCTTACAATAAACAGGGTAACAGGGATTGTTTCTCGTGGCGGTTCGATTATGGCAAAGTGGTGCCTAGCCCATCATACGGAGAGTTTCCTCTACACCCATTTCGAGGATATCTGCGAAATTATGAAGGCTTATGATACTGCATTTTCATTGGGTGACGGTCTGCGCCCGGGTTGTATTGCTGATGCAAATGATGAAGCGCAGTTTGGTGAATTAGAGACATTGGGTGAGCTAACGAAAATTGCTTGGAAGCATGATGTTCAGACTTTTATCGAAGGCCCTGGCCATGTGCCGATGCACATGATTAAGTACAATATGGACAAACAGCTCGAAGAGTGTGGCGAGGCGCCATTTTATACATTGGGCCCTTTGACGACTGATATTGCTCCAGGTTATGATCACATCACTTCAGCGATTGGTGCTGCTCAAATAGGCTGGTACGGTTGCGCGATGCTTTGTTATGTAACCCCAAAAGAACACTTAGGCCTACCCAATCAAGACGACGTTAAAACCGGCATTATTACCTATAAAATTGCCGCTCATGCGGCGGACCTTGCCAAAGGCCATCCCGGAGCGCAAATTCGAGATAACGCGCTATCAAAAGCCCGTTTTGAGTTCCGTTGGGAGGATCAGTTTAATCTTTCACTAGACCCAGATACGGCGAGAAAATTTCATGATGAAACGCTGCCAAAACAAGCGGCAAAAACAGCGCATTTTTGTTCAATGTGCGGGCCAAAATTTTGTTCGATGAAAATCTCCCATGAAATTAATAGCCTTGATGCTGCAGAAGTGGCGAAAATTCAAGAAATTCAACTCGAAATGGATAAAAAATCTAAGCAATTCCTAGCGAATGATAGTGAGATATACATGAAAGAAGGCGCTTAATAGATTGAAACTAGGCCAAAATAAAGGGAACCCAATCTTACAAATGAGGCTCTAATAATTCCAGTAATTTATTAGCAGTACCTCTGTATTTCTGGAGATTTTTATAGGCGTTTTCACCGAGTTGGTTGCGCCTTTTCTCGTTAGCAAGCAGATCGATAATTTGCTCAAATAGTTGATTTGTATTTCGGACTTGTATTGCAGCATCATCGTCCAAAAGAGATTGTGATACTTCTGTAAAATTAGCAACGTTGGGCCCAAAAATAATAGGTTTTGAGTGTTCGGCAGCTTCCAGCATATTATGACCACCAGTGCTATCAAGGCTGCCACCTATAAAAGCAACACTAGACTCTGCAAAATAAGTTGAAAGTTCACCCATGCTATCACCTAAAAGAACTTGTGTTTCGTCAAGACACGGTTGGTTAAAGGAACGTCTATTGACAATAAGACCCGATTTACTCAGTCTCGCATATACTTCATCGAAGCGCTCTGGCTTTCTTGGGACAATGACAATTAATGCATTGAGTTGATCTTGATACTTGTTCAAACTTGTAATTATTTCGAGCTCTTCTTTCGGATGTGTACTTGCAAGAACAACAGTAGTTCTACCGTTAATCACATTTTTGATTTCATTGACAGAATTCTGTGAAGGCACCTGATTGATGGTGTATTTAATATTGCCCGCAAGATATAATGAATCTTTTGGCGCACCTATAGACAAAAATCGCTTGTATGCTATTTTGTCTTGAACGGCAATAAGTGTGTAATATGAGAGAGTATTGTGGATAAGTTTAGGTGCGAACCTTAAGTAACGACTGACAGAGCGCTCTGAGAGTCGTGCGTTAATCAGAACGATAGGCGTTGTTTGTTTGGCTAATTCGTGAACCAAGTTTGGCCAAATTTCAGTTTCCATAACAATACAAACTTTGGGCTCAATGTTTGTTAAAAAGCGCTCGACAAAAGGCCTGTAGTCAAAAGGGAAAAAACAATGAGCAACTTTGTTGCCAAAAATTTGTCTCACTGCATCAGAGCCTGTCATTGTTGTTGTCGTTACCAGCAGTTTGTGATCTTTAATAAGTTCTGATATCAGAGCACTGGCTGTATTTACCTCACCTAAGGATGAGCAATGAAGCCACACTAACCCCTTAGGTATGCCCTTTACTTTGCCAATTCGTTGTACAAAGTTTACTTTCCATGTGCCTTTATTTTTCTCAAGCTTGTATAATTTAAATACTTCGAATGGCAAACGCAACAAAAGCAGTAAAGAGTACAGGGTTCTATTCATCAGTGTGGTTAAAGATTGGCGAAAAAGGTATAATGATTCCGATAGTATTTTAGCTAAGACTTTAATCAATATAAGCTCAAATTTGATAACGGTAATTTTGGTATTTAGCAGGCAGTTTCTTTGCAGCTCCTCTTACTTGTGAAGCAAAAAGAAATAACGCAGTTTAAATGCTAAAATTATCTTACCCCGAAGGTCTGAAGTAAAAAAATGGAGTGCGAAGCTTGCCCTTGTGGTAAAAAACGCTGAAAAAACCTTATTAATAATTATGGCTACTAATTGTACTCCTTTGAACAATTTGTATTCTATGGGGTACATGACCTCATTGTTGACTCTCGACAGGTTTTAAATTTATTTAGATAAAGGTTTCTCTTATGAAATTTGTAGACTCGGCGACGATTCGAATTGAAGCAGGAAAGGGCGGTAGCGGTTGCCTTAGCTTTCGCCGAGAGAAATATATCCCCGATGGCGGCCCCGATGGCGGTGATGGTGGTGACGGTGGCAGTGTGTTTTTTTGCGGTCAAGAAGGTCTAAACACCTTAAGTGAGTTTCGTTATAAACGCCTTTTTAGAGCTAAAAATGGTCAGCCTGGCATGGGTAGGGACAGGCGTGGAAAATCTGCTGAAGATCTCACTATTGAAATTCCTTTAGGTACTCAAATCTTCGATCTTGAAACCGACGAGTTAATCGGTGAAATTACCATGCAAGGACAAAGCTTGCTGGTTGCAAAAGGTGGTTTTCATGGCCTAGGTAATGCGCGCTTTAAGTCTTCTATTAATCGTGCGCCACGGCAAACATCCCCTGGCACGTTTGGAGAGGTAAGAGAGATTGCCTTAGAAATGAGTGTGATGGCAGATGTGGGTTTGTTAGGCATGCCAAATGCTGGAAAATCCAGTTTAATCAGGCAAATCTCTGGCGCAAGGCCCAAGGTTGACGATTATCCTTTTACAACCCTGTACCCAAATTTGGGTGTTGTTAGAGCAGGTACCCAGTATTTTGTCATGGCTGACATTCCTGGTTTGATCGAAAATGCCAGTGAGGGAGTTGGCCTGGGTTTTGAGTTCTTAAAACATCTGTCACGGGCAAGAGTATTGTTGCATGTTATTGACATTTTGCCGGCAGACGAGTCGAATCCTGTCGATAATTATCTAATCATTGAGCAAGAGTTGGCAAAGTTTGACAAAGATCTTTTTCATAAACCGAGAATATTAGCCATCAATAAAGTTGATTTGATCGTTGAGCAGGAGCGTGAAGAGTGTGTCAATCAATTTCTAAAAGCCATTGATTACAAAGGAAAATCGTTTAACATATCTGCCCTTAATGGTCTGGGCTGCAAGTCCTTAGTTTATGGTTTGTCGGAATTAATTGAGCAAATAACAAATGAAGAATAAATGCTGGGTAGTTAAGATCGGCTCGGCGCTACTGACTAATAATGGCGCAGGTATCGATAAGACTTTAATTGCTAAATGGGCTGAGCAAATAGTTGCTTTTCGTGCGCAGCATGTTGACGTTATTTTGGTTTCAAGCGGTTCTATTGTTGAAGGTATGAAGCGTCTCGGCTGGAATACTAAACCTAAAGATGTGCACAAATTGCAAGCCGCTGCCGCTGTTGGACAAATGGGCCTAATCCAAGCATACGAGTCACTTTTTGCAGTTCATAATATACACACTGCGCAAATCTTATTAACGCGTGAAAACCTAATGGACGTTAAGCGCTACGAAAATATCTCTGCAACTTTGTCCAATTTGCTTGAGTTAGGCACCGTGCCAATTATTAACGAGAATGACACCGTTGCCACCGATGAAATTAAGTTTGGTGATAACGATACTTTAGCTGCTCTTGTGGCCAATCTTGTCAATGCAGAGCAGCTTGTCATTTTGACTGATCAACATGGTGTCTTTGATGATGATCCACGCGATAATAGTGAGGCAAAGCTTATTGAAAAGATTCACTTTGAAGATGAAAGGCTAGAGCAAGTTGCAGGAAAAACTGGTGGTGCATTGGGCTCTGGTGGTATGTATTCAAAAGTGATGGCAGCAAAACAAGCGACAATATCTAATACACCAACCATTATTGCTTGGGGGCGAGAGGATGATGTGCTCACGCGATTGTTATCGGGAGAACACATAGGAACCTTGATTCATTGTTAGCATATATCGGTTTGGGTTCCAACTTGGACACCCCAAAAAATCAAATTAGTAAAGCCCTTTCAGCTCTTGATCAAGCAAAGGGAGTGGAGTTAATTCAGACATCGAGTTTTTATCGCTCAAACCCGCTGCTAGATATACCAGGGCCGGATTACCTTAATATTGTGTGTAAAATTGACACCAATTTAGAAGCTCTTGAATTATTGAGTTTATGTCAACATATAGAGAATAAGCAGCATCGAGTTAGAGACGTACGTTGGGGGTCTCGAACGATTGACTTGGATATTTTGCTATTTGGTGATGCGATTTACGAGAGCGAGAGATTGATAATTCCACATCCAGAAATGATTAATCGATCCTTTGTGCTTGTGCCGCTTTACGAGATTGAGCCGGCGTTACAATTGCCAGTTTTTGGTCCCTTAATAAAATGCTTAGATCAACTTGAATTATCAGATATTAAAAAAATATGAAACACACTGATTTAAAACAATTCAAACAACGCAGTGAGAAAATAAGCTGTTTAACTGCTTATGATGCCTCGTTTGCAAAACTCATTGATAGTTGTGGTGTTGATTTAATCCTTGTCGGAGATTCCTTAGGAATGGTTGTTCAAGGGGGTGAGAATACTTGCTCTGTAACCATGTCAGAGATGGTTTATCATACTAAAGCGGTTGCCCGAGTTTGTGAGAAGGCCTTGATCATTGCCGATATGCCTTACCAGAGTTATGATGACCTATCGGCAGCGCTTGAAAATGCAAAACAACTCATATCTGCTGGCGCCCAAATGGTTAAGCTAGAAGGTGGGACTGAGCGACAAGAGGTTATCCAGATACTGGTAGCAAACGAAATTCCTGTTTGCGGTCATCTGGGCCTCCAACCGCAAAAAGTCAAGAAAGCCAGTGATTATAAAATTCAAGGCAAGGATAAAAACAGCGCTGAGATTATTATTGAAGATGCACTACTACTGGAGTCTTTAGGGGTTAGTACTTTAGTACTGGAGTGCGTACCAAGCTCCCTTGCTAAATTAGTGAGTAAACAGTTGTCTATCCCTACAATTGGCATTGGCGCGGGTAAGTATTGCGATGGACAAGTGTTGGTATGTTTTGATATGCTTGGCATTACTCAGGGTAAATTACCAAGGTTTGTAAGAGATTTTACGGTGGATACCAATGGAATTTCCATGGCGATTAAAGCCTTTGTGCGGGCGGTAAAAAATCAGTCATTCCCATCTGAGAAAGAGAGCTATTAATGCTCATTATTAAAACGATTGATGCTATTCAGGAGCACTTAGGAAGGTGCCGTGATCAGGGAAAAACCATAGCCTTAGTGCCGACAATGGGCGGCTTGCATCAAGGTCATTTACAACTGATCGATAAGGCAAAATCTCATGCAGATGTTGTTGTAGCAAGTATATTTGTTAATCCGACGCAGTTTGCACCCCTTGAGGATTTGAGCAACTACCCACACAGACCAGAAGCTGATAAAAAAGGTTTAATGGGCAGAGGGACTGATGTCTTATTCCTGCCTTCGGTTGAACAAATCTATCCTAAAAATCAAATAAGTGGTTATGAGGTTGGGGAGATAGCTTTACTTTTATGCGGAAAATCACGCCCAACTCACTTTAAGGGTGTTGCTCAAGTAGTATCAAGGCTTTTTGATATTGTCGAGCCTGATGTTGCAGTTTTTGGTGAGAAGGACTACCAACAATTACAAATAATTAAGCAATTGATCGAGCGCCAAAAACGCAAAATAACTATTGCCACAATAGGGATTGTCCGCGAGGACGATGGTTTGGCAATGAGCACTAGAAATAAATATTTAAACACTAAAGAGAGGGTGCTTGCACCAAACTTTAATCAAGCACTACGCCAGGCAAAATCAGATTATCTGGGCGGTATGGCGTTAAATGATGTTATTAGTCGAGCCAAAGATTCTCTTGGAAAGCCTTTTGAGCTGGATTACTTTGAGATGCTTGACGCAAATACCCTTACACAAATCACGACTTCAAGTACCGATGTTATTGTAATATCGGCGGTAAAATTGGGGTTGAATCGATTAATTGACAATATTGTTTTTAGGAGGTTAAATGTTTAGTATTACCGATGAAGCTGAAATTTATGTAGCCGATCTTTTTGAGCAGCAGGATGAGAAAAATCTTGGCCTCAAAGTGGATGTTGAAAAGCCTGGGACACCTGTTGCAACGGTGGCGTTTAACTTTTGCTTTGCTAGTGAGCTGCCGAGTACGTACACTGAGTATCCTTTCAAGGGTTTTAGTGCTTATATAGACGACAGCAATAAGGAATATTTAAAAGATTCAAAAGTGGCTCTTAAGGAAGAGGGCACTGGTAAAAAACTCACTATTGTTGCGCCTAACGCAAAAGGTGAAGCGCCAAAAGACGATGCCCCTTTAGCAGAAAAAATTCAGTTCACAATTCTTACTGAAATTAACCCAAGTCTCGCTTCACATGGCGGTTTTGTTGACTTGGTTGAAATTACTGAGAGTAACGAAGTAGTGCTTAATTTTGGCGGCGGTTGCCAAGGTTGTAGCTCCGTTAAAGTAACACTTAAAAACGGTGTTGAGGCACAACTGATGGGCCTTTTCCCAGAAATCACTGCAGTGCTTGATTCTACAGATCATTCCAACAAAGAAAACGCCTATATGTAGAGCGGTATTTTTGTCATCAGCTTTAACTTACATCTGTCTTGATCCGTGACTTTTGCTGGTAATCTTTGTTGCTTAAGTGTTAATATTGTCGAATATTAACTTTTGGCTGGATTAATGGAAAAATTAATTGTATTTACGCATTCAAGCTGTCTACTCAAAGATAACGGCCCAAACCACCCAGAAAGAAAAGAACGTTTAGAGGTCGTCCTTGAAGCGATTCGAGGTATTGATGATATAGAAATCAAAAGTGCTCCTCTAGCAACGCTTGAGCATATGACTCCAGTTCATCCAGCAGCACATCTAAGCGATGTCTTTTCCCTGATTCCAACTTCCGGACTAACCAGTGTCGAGCAAGAGCCATATGCTGACACGTTTTTATGTCCCAGTAGCAAGGATGCAATTTTAAGGGCTTGTGGTGCCGGTATTGCTGCCGCAGATAGTGTTATGCAGGATAATGTCAAAAGGGTCTTTTGCGCTGTTCGCCCCCCAGGTCACCATGCGGAGACTACTCGAGCCAATGGCTTTTGTTTTGTTAATAATGTTGCAGTGTCAGCTAGGTACTTACAAAATAAACATCAAATTAATAAAATTGCAATCCTAGATTTTGATGTTCACCATGGCAACGGTACTCAGGAAATTTTCTATAACGATAGCAGTGTTTTGTATGGTTCTATACACGAGTATCCATTATTTCCAGGAACGGGTTCAGAGCAAGAAATTGGTGTCGGTAATATCTTTAATGCGCCTATTGCAGCTGGCACAAACGGCGAAGATTTCTTAACAATATTTAAGAGTAGAATTTTGCACAATGTTGACAAGTTCCAGCCTGAAGTCATCTTGTTGTCCGCCGGTTTTGATGCTCACAGGCGCGATCCCTTGGCTAGCATTAATTTAGAATCAAAGGATTATTACATCCTAACAAAAGCAATTGTTGATATTGCAAACAGACATTGTCAGGGAAGAGTCATATCTTTCCTAGAAGGGGGTTATGACTTGATCGCACTTTCTGCAAGCGTAACAGAGCATTTGCATGGCCTTCAAGGCGCTCAATCAAATTAAAAACAGGACGTGGAATTATGCACGAGTTTGATTTAATTCGGGAGTATTTCATTTGGTCTACGAATCAGGCCTCGGTCGTTTTGGGCGTGGGCGACGACGGGGCAATATGTGATATTGAATCCGGTTATCAACTTGTCAGTAGTATCGACACCTTAATTGCAGGTGTTCATTTTCCACAGACAACCAGTGCAGCGGACGTAGCACACAAGGCGCTTGCCGTTAATTTGAGTGATATAGCGGCAATGGGAGCGCTACCAAAATACTATACTTTAGCGCTAACATTGCCAGAGGTGAATCAACCTTGGTTGCGAGATTTTTCGCAATCGCTTAAGCAATTATCTAAGCAGTTTAATATCAGTTTAATTGGCGGGGATACTACTAAAGGCAACTTGTCCATTACCATTTCAATCATGGGCTGGATAGAGAGTGGTAAAGCTTTAAGGCGCTCTGGCGCTCAAATTGGAGACGGTGTCTATGTGTCAAACACCCTTGGCAGTGCAGCTTTTGCCCTGTGGCAGCTAAACAATAATGAAGTGCCAGACGTAACTAACTTGAAGAGTCTCAATAGACCAATACCACAGCTTGAATTGGGTCGCTCTCTTCAAGGCATTGCCTCGGCATGTATTGATATCTCAGACGGTCTTGAGCAGGACTTATCTCACATTCTTGTTGCCTCAAATGTGGGCGCTGTGATAGAGGTAGAAAAATTGCCAATAAATCGAGTATTGGCTAAACGCATTTTGAAGGATGGTGATTATTCACTTCCGCTCAATGGTGGTGACGATTACGAGCTTTGCTTTACAGTGCCAGAAAAAAACCAAGCAATGTTGGGTGATATTGCAAAGCATTGTGGCATCAAAATCACACAAATCGGCGTTATTTGCGCATCCGGTGGATTGGAGATTGTCGGTGCAAAAAATATTGGTGAGTCATACCAACATTTTTAAAGGCCTTTGTATAAACCATTTTAGATTTGATAGTGGGATTTTTCCCCTAGGGTAAAAAACCCCCTATCCCAAAGTGCTGAGTCTAAAAAAGTTAAAGCTGAGTTAAACAGTGCCTCAGTATTTGTTCCTATGAAACGTGCACTATTTAGTATATAAAATGTGTATAAATTCTCATCAATATCAAGTGCTATTATATCGCCCGCACAAAGTGGCGAAGGTTAGAAGCTTTGTTGTTTCGAGAAACTGCTCTGAGGTGCTGGGCTGTGACTTATTGCACATTTTTTATTCATTTTTATCACTCAGCAAATTTTAAAATGATTTATGCAAGGGTCTCACAGATTAAACTCGGGCGTTTCGTTACTATTATCCGTCTCAACAATGGCATTAATTTGATAGTAAGTTTCGCCGTCTTTAACCAACCCGTATTTATAACGCGCTTGAGACTCTACCAAGATTAAGTTGTCATCAAGGTAGTTATTAATTTGCTCGGACAAGACTTGGTTCTCTTCTTTAATCCTATTGTTCTCGGCAATGATATTATCGATTGTATTTTGTCGATCATTAATCACCATTGGAAAGCCATTAATCCAAATATTTTGTCTAAAAAGAGCGATGAATATTATTGTAAACACAAGTGCAAACTTGTATTTAAAAACAAAACCAAATAACCCTAGTCGTGATTTATGCGAATTGTTTTGCATCTATTGATGTGCCGTCATTTTCTTTGTCCTAAGGAGGGTGTCATTATAGCGAATTGGTCTAAGTATAAAAGCAAATCAATGGCGACAAGCGGGGGGGGGTGTTAAACTATCGCTTTAATAAACTACTTAGAAGCAAGGCTTCTAAGTGGCCTTTCGCGAAGAAACCAGCAGTGAGCTTTTGCTGAAACCCTTTTTCACAAATCTTCGATTTACTCATTTAGGTCTTGGTACTTTTTCTACCCTAAAGGGCACACGTACTCGTCTGGCCAAAGTGGCGAAAAATAAGATGCTCAAAACAACAATGAGGAGGGTTGAACCTCCCTCAAAATATAATAATGTGGAAATACCTCATTTTGTTATTGGTTGATTATTTTTTTGTTGATTGTAGGTAAGTTTTTGAAAAATAATCGTGCAGTGGCAGTCTATCTTTATTGAAAAATTGAAAGACAAAACCGATGCCAATAAGTGACAAGGGCGCTAGAAGAAATCGAGCCATTGATTGAGCGTAAGTAATGCTTTTTCTGTCAGCCTGCATAATTTCAAATTTCCATGCCTTCATTCCAAGCGTTTGTCTGCCTTTAACCCAAGACATTGCAAAATAGCCGTATGTTAGAGGAAGAGGGCAAAGGAAAAAGAAAATGGGATTTATTATCGCTTCCATATCAGTTGAGGCGATGATAAGGACAACACCTGCTATAAAAAATATCAAAGAAGACACTAGGAAAAAATCATAGGTGATAGCACCTAATCGGCTTATAAGTGAGACGTTTGATTTCATACTTACAGTGGTTTTTTTAGCAATAATTCAGGGTTAATGGCCACTTGATTGAGAAAAGTACCCCAATGGAGGTGGGGGCCTGTTGAGCGACCCGAATTGCCAATTTTACCTAACTCCCGTGCCTTTCGTAAGGTCTGACCCTCAATTACGCTAACTTCGCTCAAATGACTATAACTGCTGAGTAGTCCTTGGCCATGATCTATAAACACCGTTTTGCCTAAATAATAGAAATCATGAACAAGAATGACGCGACCAGATGCGCTGGCATTGACGGGCGTGCCAATATCATTAGCGATATCGAGTCCGATATGCGCTAAGCCTTGTTCACCGTTGTAGTATCGATTAACACCAAATACGCTCGTTATTCGACCGTGGGCTGGCAAGACGAAATGGCCTTCGCTCAATGGTTGTGTGCTGAATGTTTTGCGTGCTTGAGTAAACAGTTCTCTTTCATTTTGAATTCTTGCTTCATCCGAGTCTTTAGCATTACTGATTTGAATCGTTGTTTCAAAGTACTCGTTTGGATAGCTACGATCGACAACCTTAATAACAGCATAGTTGTTCTTGGCATTCTGAAGCGTGATGCGCTTGCCTCCGGGTTTTGTCATTAATGGTAGGCCAATCAACACTTGGTATTGATCTTCACCAAGCATTTGTACATACAGGGGAACGGCTCCATAAAAAGCTTTTGGATTGTGATACTCTGAAGCAAAAACAATCTCAGCAATACCACCTGGAATTGGGTCGATTGTTGTGCTGATATTTGCCCAAAGTAGACTTGGTACTAGCAATAAAAAAGAACTAATTGTCTTTTTTGTCATAAACCTTTGATAGTAGTTTCCCTTGGTGGAGTGTGGTGCTGATGATGGCACCTACATCAACTTGAGCTGCAGAATGAAGGACAGAATTATCTTCATCATGGGTAATGCTATAACCCCGTGACAGAGTAGAGAGCGGTGAGAGTATGTGCAATGCTTTTGCATGGTTGTTAAGCTTAGAGGTGCTTTTAGAAAGTGAATATGCCATATTCTTTTGCAGCTGGGTGTTGATGTGTTTAAGTTTAATTTTGAATAGTCCAGAGCACTTAGCGCCTGCTTTAAGCAGGCGCTCTTGTGCAAGTTTGCTTTGTTCGATTTTATAAGCAATAAATCGCGCGGGCGAGTGTTGATGGAGCTCGGTGTGGAGTGTTTTCAGTTTAGCTTGATTTAAGGTTTTCAGTGTTTTGATGGCACGAGTCAATCTTACTTCAGCATCATCCAACCTTTGTGCTTTGTGCTGCAATTCTTGGCTAGGATCAATAATTCTGAATTGTAGTTGTTGCAATAGGAATTGATTTCTTTCAAGTGTTTGATCAATAGCACTGCTTAAGTTGCGCCTGAGTTTTGCTAGCCTTATAAGAAGTTCGGTTTTATCCGGTGTCACCATAGCCGCCGCTGCACTTGGGGTTGGTGCTTTTATGTCAGCAACAAAGTCTGCAATCGTAGTATCGGTTTCATGGCCAATGGCGCTCACAATTGGCGTTTTACAAGCGAAAATTGCTCTGGCAAGGCTTTCTTCGTTAAATGTCCAAAGATCCTCCATTGAGCCACCACCGCGCGCTAGGATGATTACTTCGCAGCGTTTGTCAGCCTCGGCCATTTGTAATGCCTTGATAATCTGGTGATGAGCGGTATCTCCCTGTACCAGTGTATCGTAGAGCTTGATGTTGGCAAAAGGATAGCGCTTATTAAGCACATTGATAATATCATGAATAACAGCACCATTTGCCGACGAGACAACAGCAATTGTCTTAATGAATTCAGGTAATGAGCTTTTGTGTACTGCATCAAACAAACCTTCTGCTCGCAGTTTGTTTTTTAACTGATCAAAAGCCAGTTGCAGATTACCAATACCAGCAGGCTCAATTTGCTGTACAACCACTTGAAAATCACCACGCGCCTCGTAGAGTGTGGGTGCACCCCTAAGAACTACAGACATGCCATTTTCAAGGGCAAACTTGAGCTTTCTTTGGTTAAGGCGAAATAGCGCACAACGAATAGCGCAACGCTCATCTTTTAATGAAAAATACCAATGACCCGATGAGGGTCTGGAAAGGTTTGAGATTTCACCCTGTACCCAACAGTATGGGATATTGTTCTCAAGTGAACGTCTACAAAGACCTAAAAAGGTTGAGACGCTGTATATTTCATCGTGGTTAAACATCAGCCTTGAGGCAGACAAAGACAGCACCTGTGCCACCATCTTTTTGAGGGCATGAGGAAAAAGCCAGTACTTGTGGGTGCTGCTTAAGATAATGTACCACCTGTGATTTTATGATCGATAAGCTTTTGTTTGAGTGGCAACCCTTGCCATGAATTATTTGAATAAATCGCTCATCGCGATGGTAGTGCAGAAATTTCGATAAAGATTGACAGGCTTCCTTGATAGTTTGCCCGTGAAGATCAAGGATTGGTGCGTAGTCAATCTTACCCTGTTTCATTTTTTTGATGGTTTTTGGTGACATCCCGTCCTGCGCATGGCTAACGACTTCCGAGCCAGAAACATTTGCTTCAGAAAGGTAACTGTAAGCCTGGAATGGTTCTGCGAAGTGTGTGCTATTTGACTCTGACTCTTTATCACCGTCTTTGTCAATCGGTATCTGTTTGTTGATCGCACTTCGAAACAGTGATTTGTCGTTTTCGCTAACCATTGTTTGGACAAATAAAGGCCGTTACAAAATTGATTTTGGGATGGGGTTTAGGGAAGGGTAAAAATTTTAAAGTTTTATAAGCCATTGATTTGAATACCTTTCTCCAACTAAAAAAGTGCTTGGAATTGTTGCAAAATAGTGCTATACACTATTTTGCAACAATCTCATTGTGCATAAAAAAAAGCCCTCGTCAGAGGGCTTTATTATAACAACGAATGTGTTATTTGAATTGTTATCCTGACGCGTTTGTCAGTCAGTAATTAAGATAAGATTAAAGTGCTTTAATCTGTGCAGTAAGACGAGATTTTCTTCTAGCTGCTTGATTCTTGTGCATTAGACCTTTGCTCACTGCTTGATCAACGTTTTTTTGCATTGCTGCATAACTGCTTTGTGCTTCTTCTTTATTGCCAGCTTCAATCGAATAAGTTACTTTCTTGATGAAAGTACGTACCCTAGCTCTGATTTGAGAGTTGTGCTTATTGCGTTTAATTGCCTGTCTTGCGCGTTTTCTAGAACCTGCTGAATTAGCCATATTATGCTTTTATTAAAGGTAAATTACAAAACGCTAGATTATAAAGTCTTGAGAGGGTTTATGCAAGCATTAGTTTTGTTAGCTTATGCTTCGAATGAATTCACAGTTTGCAGTGTTTTTTTCTTATTAAGCATCAACTGCCAAGTTCGCCCTCCTAAGGATTTCCACAGTGAGGCTGCACGAATCCCAGCCAGTAATAGTGCTCTAATGTGGTTTGCGGTGTGTTGATTGCTTAAATAAATCTGCTCACCCCTGACCATAATGGTTGGGTTGAGGCTGCCGAGTGTGTTTTTATAGAGTTCTGCGAGTCTTGCAATTGAATTTGAGTGATTCACTTCAAAAAACGTTTGTTTATTAATAAACTCAATTTCACTGGAAATTTGACTCAGTAGTTGGCTCTTTTTCATTAATTTCTTTTCAAGATTAACCAGAGAAATGGCATAAAATATAATGTTTTGTACGCCTTTTGTTTTGGAATCTAGAACAGTCCTGAGAGAGTCGATGCCAACCTTTAAATCTGCAGGCGAGGCAAAAATATCATTAATCTGAGAGCTTTGATTAACAATGCTGCCTAGACTTGCTTTATTGCACTTTGAGTCACACTGCCCAGTAGAAGCCAGCTGATGTACCAATGCTGTGCTTTGTAATAGACTCGCCAGTGCCAAAGTTTGTTGTTTGTGATTACTCATTGTGTTTTGATTTAATAATGCCGCCGCCAAGGCAAATATCGCCGTCGTAAAGCACAAGGGATTGACCCTGTGTGATGGCTCTTTGACTTGATTCAAAGCGCACCTTCATTTCACCATTTTCAAACACCTCAATTTGGCAGCCTTGCGAGGCTTGGCGATAACGAATTTTAGCGCTGTAATTGTGGGGGAAATTAGGTTTTTCACCAATCCAGTGGATATTATCAGCGATTAAAGTGTTATGGTAGAGCAGTGGATGATCGCCTTGAACAACCACAATTTCATTGCTCTCAAGACGCTTTTCAGCAACAAACCAAGGCTCAGGTGAATCGCCAAAGCCACCACCAATCTCCAAGCCCTTTCTTTGGCCAATTGTATAGAAAGCGATGCCGTGGTGATGTTTAATAAAACGACCATTTTCATCAACGATGTCGCCTTTTTCTTTCGGTAAAAAGTTATTTAAAAACTCGGAAAAATGTCGTTCACCAATAAAACAAATCCCAGTAGAATCCTTCTTCTTGGCAGTAACAAAGTCGTTTTTTGTGGCGATTTCTCGTACTTTGGTTTTGTCTATTTCACCAATAGGGAAAATGCTTTTCGATAGTTGTTTTTGGTTGAGAAGATACAGGAAATAACTTTGATCTTTGTTGTCATCTAAGCCTGTCTTTAGCTGATATTGACCTTGGTTTTCAACAATTCTGGCATAGTGGCCCATGGCAATCTTACTTGCACCCAGGTCTTTTGCATAATCAAGAAATGCTTTGAATTTTATGTGTTGGTTGCACAAAACATCCGGATTGGGCGTTCGCCCCTTTTTGTGTTCTTCGAGAAAATACTCAAAAACATCTTCCCAATACTCATGAGCGAAATTAACGGTATGTAGTTTAATTCCTAGTTTTCCAGCCACCTGTTTTGCATCAGCTAAGTCCTCAGCGGCAGAACAATACTCTGAGCTATCGTCTTCTTCCCAGTTTTTCATAAACAAGGCCTCGACTTCGTAACCCTGTTCAAGCAATAATAGGGCGGTGACAGAAGAGTCTACACCACCGGACAAGCCGACAATGATTTTGTTATTGGACTTAGTCATTGTGCTTTGTCGTATACTTTGACAATGCGTTGCACAAGGCCGTGCCTGACAACGTCTTTGGCCTCAAAATTGCAGAATGCGATTTGTTTTTCACCTTTTAAAATCTTCATTGCGTCCAATAAGCCAGACTGCTTAAGATCGGAAGCGCGTCGGGGAGGGAAAGAGTGTAGATTCCG
>ERZ813253.311-NODE-311-length-18228-cov-3.485277_pt1 | contig 18228 bp, 20 predicted proteins | sample MGYA00520893_ERZ813253 | MGnify/ENA primary metagenome ERZ813253 (study PRJEB31669, sample SAMD00080414) | marine metagenome | biome: oceanic hadal pelagic zone biome; feature: marine hadalpelagic zone; material: sea water | place: Pacific Ocean:Izu-Bonin Trench...
GGCGGCACGGGGGCGGGAGGGGGCGGTAGGGGGGTAGGGTGGTGGGGCGAGGCGAGAGGTGGGCCGCGCAGGTCGGCCAGCAGCGTGGCGGCGAGCCGCTGCGGGCGGCCGGGCGGATCACCGAGCCACAGCAGCGGCGCATCGTCCCGCTCACCTTCCCGGATGGCCACCCGGCCATCGAACGGAACCGTATCGAACACGGCGCGCATCGCCGCCACAGCCGCTCCGTCCGCCAGTTTCCGCTCGCCGCGGCCCCTCCAGTCGGCGGCGGCGATGGCGGCCGCTTCACAGGCGCGCAGGAAGTGCGGCCCGAGGTCGGCTACGCCTGCCATGTCGCTGGCGAGCGACCATCAGGCTTCAATCCTGACGATTCACTCGCCTTTGCGTTTCTCGAGCACGCGCACCTGCTCGATCACCGCTGAAGGGTACTGACCGGCGTCGTCCTTCTCCAACGACTTGACCATGTCCCAAGCGCATAGCAGACCGGCACTCACCCCTGTGAGCGCCTCCATCTCGACGCCGGTCTTCCACTCGGCGCGCACGCGCACGAGGCAGCGCAGACCATCGTCTTCGACATTCCAGTCAACATCGCAGCCGGTGAGCGGGATCGGGTGACAGTGCGGGACGATGCGCGAGGTGTCCTTGACAGCCTGGATGACAGCAACGGTCGAAGCCTGGATCACATCTCCCTTGGTGACGAGACCTTCGCGGATGGCATCGAGGGTCGCGGGCTGCAACCTGATGAATCCCTCCGCGATCGCCTCGCGCGGAACGATCGGCTTGCCTCCGATGTTCACGAGTGCCTCGAATTCCTCGCCCATACGCTCACCCGAGTCCAGCCTTCCACACGGCTCCGTCAACCGTGACCTCACGCTTCCACAAGGGAGCCTGTGCCTTCAGTTCGTCGATGAGCCACGCACAGGCAGCGAATCCTTCGGCGCGATGCGGGCTCGCCACGTGGATCGCCACGATCGGCTCGCCCGCGAGCACGACTCCGGTCCGATGGGCCAGCGCCACCGAATGAACGCCGAACTGCGCACAAGCCTGTTCTCCGAGGTCCGCGAGGACCCCCGGCAACTGCTCCTCCCAGGCGTCGAACTCGAGCCGCTTCACCTCGACGCCGTCAGCGACGGCGCGGGTCACACCGACGAAGGTGACGACGCTGCCGCATCCGGACAGGTCCAGCGCGCCGCGGAGCGCTTCGACGTCGAGCGATTCGATGGCGACCTCGACGTGTACCCGGGACGCTGAAGCCATGCCTATCGAGAGCAGCAGCGCAGGACGACCCGCTTCAATCCGTCGGCGAGCGGGTGCCTCCACTCCAGCGAACCCTTGATGCAGCCATCGACAGTCGCCGACCCGATGTCCAGCGATGAGGCAGCCGAAGAAGCTGAGCCCGTCCACATCATGGGAGCGGGCCTGTCGGGACTGGCGGCGGCCATCATATTGGCGAATGCTGGGCGAGAGGTGCACGTGCACGACATCCGCGATGACTCCGGAGCGCGTTTCGACGGAGACTTCCAAGGGTTGGAGAACTGGACGAGCGACTCCGATTTCGTGGACGAGTTGGCTGAGTGGGGAATAGACCTCTCCGACTTCAAGACGACGGACTTCCACACCATCGACCTCATCCATCCAGACGACGAGATCACCAAGGCGTGGAGCCCGAAGGTGGCCTTTCGGGTGGTCGAGCGCGGCACGGCCTCGCACACCATCGACCAGAGCCTGAAACGCCAGGCCCTGGCTGCCGGCGCGAACCTGCACTACAACTCGCGGGTGGACCCGGTTGACTGCCGCATCGTGGCGGCGGGACCGAAGGACACCTCGGCGTTGGCGTTCTGCGAGGTCTTCGAGACCTCGTATCCGAACACGGTCGCCTTCCACTTCAACGACAAACTCGCGCCCGGCGCATACGCCTACATGATCATCATCGACGGCGTCGGCCTCATCTGCTCCTGCCTGTGGCGCAAGCAGGAGCGCAACGAGCGCTTCCTGAACGAGACGCTGGCGTGGTACGACAAGCACTATCCAGAGTTGGAGCGGAAGTCGGTGAAGCGCATCGGGGGCAAGGGGGATTTCACCCTCAATCGGCGCTACAAGGTGAACGGCCGCTACTATGTCGGCGAGGCGGGCGGCCTGCAGGACTTCATGTGGGGATTCGGCATGCGCTACGCCATCACCAGCGGCGTGCTGGCGGCGCAGGACATCCTGGGCGAGTGCGACTACGAGACCGAAGTCAGACGACGGCTTCTGCCGACGGTTCGCGCGAGCGTCGCCAATCGCTGGCTGATGAACCGGGTGAGCAACCGCGCCCTCAAGCGTCTGGCTACGGCTTGGATGAAGGACCAGGAGAAGCGGCAGGACGGGCTGCCGTTCATCGAGAAGATGTTCCGCCCAGACCCGTTCCGCTGGCTGGTCTACAACCTGTTCGCCCGCTGGGTGCTGAAGCGGGTGGACACCGATGATGGAAGGGTGATCCATCGTCTGCCCTACCGAGGTGCCCTCAAGCGGGACGAGTGGGATCCATCTGAAGAAGGGGTGGCTGTGGGAGAACGCTGGAAGCAGCAGCGGCGCAGGAAGAGCAGGTCTGCCACAGAAGAAGAGTGAGCATCCTCGGTGTATTCCTCCCAAGGGGAGTGACCGCGCTGTAGACGCTGTTCTGTTCCGACGGTTGGTTGATATGGACGACGCGATTCAGCCGCGCCATGACCTCGTGGCCCGAACTCGAGCCGATGGATAACAGGCTCGTCAACTACGGCGTGACCGACAGCGGCATCGCCATCATCGAACTCGCCTCCGACTCCGCCGGCGCCCCGCTGGAGCCCGACAAGATCGGTCCGAACACCTACACCCACGAGATGATGCGTGACATCGACAGCGCGGTCGTGCGCGCCCGCTTCGACGACGACGTGCACGTCATCATCATCACCGGTCACGGAGAGAAGTTCTTCAGCGCTGGAGCGAGCATCCAGATGCTCGACAAGGTCACTCCCGGATTCAAGTACAATTTCTGCCTGCACGCCAACGAGACCCTCTCCCGCCTCGAGCAGACCCCAAAGCTGGTCATCGCCGCGATGAACGGCCACGCGGTCGGCGGCGGGCTGGAGATTGCCATGGCCGCCGACATCCGTATCGCCCGCAAGGACGCTGGCAAGTGCGGCCTGCCCGAGATCAACCTCGGGGTGCTGGCGGGAACGGGCGGCACTGCCCGACTCGCCCGGCTCATCGGCAAGGCGCGGGCGCTGGAATACCTGATCAGCGGCGAGTTGATGGCGTTCGAGAAGGCGGAGGAGATGGACCTCATCAACCACGTCTGGGACGGCTCGCTGGCCGAGTTCCGCCAGGACATCCTCGACTACGCCGGCCAGTTCACGCTGCCCTACAAGGCGACCCTCGCCGTTGGCAACATCAAGCGCAGCGTGCAGACCGGACTCGAGATTCCGTTCGAGTACCATCTGGCGCTGGAGCGCGAACTGCAGGCGGCGCTGTTCGGCAGCGCCGACGCCAAGGAAGGCATCGCCGCCTATGTCGAGCGGCGCACGCCCCGCTTCGAGGGCAAGTGAGCCCCGGCCCCTCATCTGGGGGTGACCGCCTCGTGTGCGAGCGCGGCCTGACCCAGTCAGGCCGTCTTATTCCAGAAGCGGCGATTTGATGAACTTCGGACAGTTCGCGCTGGACATGGGACCGACCGACGTCGTCGAAGACTACGAGCCCAACTTCGAGGCGTGGATCGACCAGTTCAACGACTGGCAGAAGCGCATCGGGTTCGACCCGGCGTGGCTGGGCGACTACCGCTTCGAGATCAAGTTCGACTGGGACATCGCTGGCGACACCATAGAATTCGGCGATTTCAAGGGCATGCCCAAGTGGGAGCGCCGCATGCAGGTGCCGCAGCAGAGCATCCGCGACGCCATCATCAGCATGGTGAGCGTGCAGGGCGACACCGAGTTCGCCAGCGTGGAGCAGCAGTGGCATCTCTTGGATTCGGCACCCACGGAGTACGACCGCAAGTCCGCATTGAGGATCATGTGCGAGGAACAGCGGCACGGCTGGCAGATGGCCTACGTGCTGTGCAACTACTTCGGCGAGCACGGCATCAGGGAGGCGCAGAAGTTGATCGAGCGCAACTCCGGCGGCAATCCCCAGCGCGAGGAGGGTGAAGCACAGCGTCTGCTCGAATCGTTCAACGAGCCGATCGACCACTGGCTGGACTTCTTCATGTTCACCCACTTCATCGACCGCGACGGCAAGTTCCAGCTGAAGATGCTCTCCACCTCGTCGTTCAAGCCACTCGCCGCCAGCATGGGCCCGATGCTCAAGGAGGAGTCGTTCCACCTCGGTACCGGCGCCAACGGCATCCGCCGCATCGTCAAGCAGGGGGTCATCCCGTGCGCCCTGCTGCAGAGATACATCAACAAGTGGACCAGCACCGGACTCGACCTGTTCGGCGTCGATGAATCAACCTCGGCGCAGTGGGCATACGTCTACGGCATCAAAGGGCGCTACGACGAGCGTGAGGTGGACACGCCAGCAGTGCGTGAACACCTGAATGAGGAGAGCCGGATGCACTACTTCAAGGAACTCAACCTGGAGATGGAGCGCATCAACAAGTCGCGCAAGGAGAGCGAGCCGGAACTCTTCATCCCTTCCGACAAGTTCCACCGCGGCATCGGCAAGTTCGCCGGTGTGCATCACACCGTCCATGGAGAGCCGTTCGAGGGGAGCGACGACGACTGGGACGCTTACCTCGCGAGCATGCTGCCCTCCAACGAGGACGAAGCGACGCTCAAGGAACTGTTCAAGCAGGAATGGATCCAGTACCGCGAATGGAAGGGGTGACGCGCACGCAGGCGCGTGCCCGGGGTGTTACGAATGCGTGTATACGCGCTGCTGAACCTCGACAAGGGGCGGATGCAACCGTTCTTCGACCGCGTGCCGGAGTTGTTCCATGCCCACCACCACAGCGAGGCTCAAGACGCCAAGGGGTACGAAGAGCTGCTCTACCGCCTCTACCGGCCGTACACCGGAAAGATGCTCGACATGGTGGACCGCTGGGCGGTGTTCGACGAGCGGGATTGGCGGCAGGACGTGCAACTGGAGGTGATGCTGTTCCTCTACGCCATCCGTTACCCCGACACGCTGCTGATCGATAGCCTGTCAGACAAGGCGCGCTCCGACCTGCCTCGGCTGTCGGCCTACCTGCACTTCACCAAGCACACCTACTCCATCTGGGACGAGGACACCCGCAAGGGACTCTGTCGGCTGGGAATAGAGATCCCACCGCTCGACTCCGCCGACCCGTTCATCTACGGTGCTTACATCTCCGCCATCGAGCTGCTCAAGGACATCGCTCCGTTCACCTGCTTCCTAGAGCACGATGTGCCCCGGCAACGCCTGTTCCAGGCCGCTCTCGCCTCGTGGGGCCGCGAGGGGGACGATTGAGGTGGCGGGAATCGTGCCGGTCGAGAGAGTCGCCGTCATCGGTGCGGGGACGATGGGTGCCGGCATCGCGCAACTGTGCGTACAGGCCGGTTGGCGCACGAACCTCTACGACGCGTTTCCCGAGGGACTGGCTGCGGGGATGCAGCGCATCTCTGACTTCTGGGATGCTGGCATCGAGCGAGGCAAGACCACCGAGGCCGAGAAGAAGGCATGGTCGGCCAACCTGTATGCGGTGACCGACTTCGCCGAGGCGGTCGAGGAGGCCGACCTGATCATCGAGGCGGTGCCCGAGAACCTCGAACTCAAGCAGGACATCTTCGCCAGGCTGGATTCGCACGCGCCCGCACACGCCCTGCTGGCGACGAACACCTCCGGACTGGAGATCTCGCAGATCGCCGCGGCCACGAGTCGCCCGGAGCGGGTCATCGGGATGCATTTCTTCAATCCGGTCCCGATCATGAAGTTGCTCGAACTGGTTCGCCACGACGGCATCGCCGAGGACACCATCGAGGCCGCCCGGGCAATAGGAGTCGCCTTGGGAAAAACCACCATTCTCGTACGCGACGTGCCCGGATTCGCCACCAGCCGGCTCGGAGTCGTGCTCGGCAACGAGGCGATCCGCATGCTCGCGGACGGCGTCGCCTCGGCCAGCGACATCGACACCGCCATGCGACTCGGTTATCGCCATCCGCTCGGGCCGCTCGAACTCACCGATCTCGTCGGCCTCGACGTGCGTCGTGACATCCTCAACAATCTGGCCATCGCCTTCGACGACGACCGCTACCTGCCCCACCCGCTGCTCGAAGCACTGGTGCAGGAGGGAAGCCTCGGCAAGAAGACCGGGGTGGGCATCTACGACTGGTCGAGCGGAGAGAAGGTTGAACGGAATCTGCCGGGCTTGTGACTCAAGCCGTCTTATCTTCATTCCCGACCACGACAGAGTCGCTCACATGCGTATCGCCCATGTGGCCGATATTGACGACTACACTGGGGTCGTGTGCTACGTCTGTCTCTCCCGAAACCGATACTGCCTCTGCTGTCTCCGCCTGCGCCTCAACCACTGCCATGAGGGTGTCCGCCTCCGCATGCAGGTCCAGAGCCTTCTGTTCCGGGGTTCTGCTCGGCCGCACCCCCCAGGTGATCTGCGCCCAGCCGCGCTCGTGGAAGTAGTAGAGGAAGAGCTTGGTCATGACCTCGACGCCGGCGATGGTACCAGCGATTCCCGGCTCCGCTTCACCGAGTATGAAATAGGTGACCAGGTAGGCGATGATGAAGGTGTCAGTCGTTGCCAGAACCCGCCATGAGAGGGTCTTCACTATGCTCCGTTTGCGGTCCATCTCCATCGACATCACCTTCTGTGAGACCAGCCCCTCCATTGGGGCCGATTCGCCAGTCTCCTACAGTCTTAGAAGGCTTCGGCCGCCCTCTTGGACAGCATACCAACGAGACAACGGAGACAGTAGACCAGAACGTCAACTGAATTCGGGGTCGCGCTTCTTGAGGAACGCTTCGACGCCTTCCTTGAAATCGTCACTCATGGCGGCATCGGTGATCAACATCTGCTCGAAGTCCAACTGCGGATCGAAGAACAGCGACGACTGCGAATCGAGCAACTGCTTGGTGGCACGCCGTGAGCGAAGCGACCAGCTCCCCCATTTCCTGGCAACCTCGATCGCCCTGTCCAGCAACTCATCGTTGTCGACGACCTCGTCCACCGCACCATAGGCGAGAGCCGTCTCAGGACCCCATGTCTCGTTGTTGAAGAAGAAGCGCTTCGTTCTCTGCAACCCGACCAGACGCGGCAGCAGCCAGGTCGTCCCGCCGTCGGGGGTGAGCCCGAGACGAAAGAAGGCGGCGGCCAGTTTCGCGTCCGGTCCCGCCACCCGATAATCAGCGGACAGCGCCAACCCGAGCCCGGCACCGGCAGCGGCGCCGTTGAGCGCGGCGACGTACACCTTATCGGTGGTTCTCAGCCGCGACAGCAGTGGGTGCAGTATGGTGGTCAACTCGTCCACCAACGGGCCAATTGTGCCTGCAGCCAGATGCTGCTCGAAGGCGTTGATGTCCGCACCCGCGGAGAAGAACCGTCCTGTGCCTGTGAGAATGAAGGCGCGCAGGTCGTGGTCGTCCATCTGGGCGTTGAGCGTGTCTGAAATCTCCTGCATGGTCTCCGCATCGAAGGCGTTCTTGGCCGCTTCCGCCTCAATCCGGACCAGCGCCACCCCGCCAGCGTGCTTCTCGACTGTGAGCGCCACGCATCCCGTCCGCAGTTCTCATTCTTGAATTGCATGAATGTGATAAGACACGTCCGAGTGGCGCACTTCACTCAGGAGACTGAAGTGCCATGCACACGCGCGAGCAACTCTACATCAACGGCCAGTGGGTCGACGCCACCGGAGAAGGCGACATCCAGGTAATCGACCCCGCCACCGAGGAACTGGTGGGCTCGGTCCCGGTCGGCTCGTCAGCGGATGTGGACGTGGCAGTCTCTGCTGCTCGGCGCGCATTCCCGGAGTGGTCCCAGAGCACCTTGGAGGAGCGGGCGGACATCCTGAACCGACTGTCGGCCCTGTTCAAGGAGCGCGGCGAGGAACTGGCTCAACTGATCACTTCCGAGGTCGGCACCCCGATCGGCTACTCGCGCATGGCGATGGTCGGCACCCCCCGTGTGGTGCTGCGTTCGTATGCCAAACTGCTCGCTGACTTCGAATTCGAGGAGGAGATCCGCAACTCGTTGGTCGTCAAGGAGCCGATCGGCGTGTGCGCCATGATCACCCCGTGGAACTTCCCTCTGCACCAGATAATCGGGAAGGTCGCTCCCGCCATCGCCGCCGGCTGCACGATGGTCCTCAAACCCTCCAGGGAAGCCCCGCTCAATGCCTTCGTGCTCGCCGACATGCTCGACGAGCTCGGCCTTCCTGCCGGCGTGTTCAACCTCGTCAGCGGCCATGGCAGCGTCGTGGGCCAGGCCATGGCCGCACATCTGGATGTGGATCTGGTCTCCTTCACAGGCAGCACGGACGCGGGTGTGCGCGTGAGCGAGGCGGCGGCGCCGAGCGTGAAGCGCGTGACTCTCGAACTGGGCGGAAAGAGCGCAACATCATCCTCGACGACGCGGACATCGCCACCGCTGCCAAGGTGGCCATCGGCGCCTGCTTCGCCAACTCCGGCCAGACCTGTTCCGCCCTCACCCGCCTGCTGGTGCCGACCGGCGCCCGCAACGAGGTGGTGGACATCATCTCCGCCCGCGTGGCCGGCTACTCTGTGGGCGACCCGCGCGACGAATCGGTGCGCTGCGGGCCGCTCGTGTCCGCCGCCCAGCAGGCCAGCGTGTCGGAGTACATCTCCAGTGGAATCGAAGAGGGGGCGACCCTGATTGCAGGTGGAGAAGGGATGCCCGACGGACTCGACTCCGGCTTCTTCGTCAAGCCGACGGCGTTCGCCGACGTCACACCGGACATGCGCATCTGGCAGGAGGAGATCTTCGGGCCGGTGCTCGCCATCACCACCTACGACAGCGAGGAGGAGGCGATCGCGCTGGCGAATGACTCGGAATACGGCTTGTCCGGTGGAGTCTGGTCAGCCGACGAGGAGCGCGCCATGTCAGTGGCACGCCAACTGCGGACCGGACAGGTGAGCATCAACGGCGGGGCGTTCAACATCTCCGCTCCGTTCGGGGGCTACAAGATGTCGGGCAACGGCCGTGAGCTCGGCGCCCACGGCCTGGAGGAGTTTCTCGAAGTGAAGGCGATCCAGCGCTGAGCGGAGGAATGCCGATGGCTGAGCCCCGTGGCGCGGACAGACCACCGCGGCTCCTGCTCATCGGAGGCGGCACCAGCGTGGGCAAGACGACTCTGGCGAAGGCCGTGGCGCACGAACTCGGATTCTCGCGCATCGTCAGCACCGACACCATCCGCGAGGTGCTGCGCGCCGCCTCCGGACCTGACGCACCGGCGGCGCTGAACCGCTCGTCCTACAGCAAGGGCGAGACCGGCGATGCGGTGACGGATTGGCTCGATGCCTGTGCCGCAGTGCGACCGGGGGTAGACGCCGTCATCTCGCGGGCGCGCAGGGAGGGAGTGGATCTGGTGCTCGAGGGTGTCCATCTCGTGCCTGAGGGAGGATTCCTGCACACATGGAGGAGTCAGGGCGGGGTCGCGGTCGGCATGCTCGTCACGATCGGGCATGAAGGCACGCACCGGGAGCGCATCGAGCAGCGCGAGGAGCACACCTATCGAGGCCCTGCCCGCTATCTGGCGGCGTTCGAGCGCATCCGTGCGATCCAGCGCGGCATGGAGGAGCGGGCGAGCGGAGCCAACTGGAAATCTCTCGACAGCCATTTGGAGCAGGACTCTCTAAAGCGGGTCGAGCAGTGGTTGACCACAGCGTGGTACGAGCGGAGGTGAGCGACTTGGATGCCGGTCAGAAGCCCGAATCCTGGCTGCCGCACCTCACCGGTCTCGTCCTGCCGCTCGTGGTCATCTCAGGCAACCTGCTCGGAGGCTGGTTGACCCTCTCGGGCTTCGTGCTCGCACTGGGCATCTACCCGATCCTCGATGTGTTGCTCGGCGAAGCGAAGCAGCGCGGTGCGATCCCGACCGACGGCCGCCCGTTCGAGATCATCCTGCTGCTCGGCTCGCTGCTTCCGTTCTTCGGCCTCGCCACCCTGTTCTACCGTGCCACGCTCGATGGCTCGGTCTGGACAACCTGGGCCGCAGCCCTCTCCACCGGGATCGGCTCCGGACAGGGGATCATCGTCGCCCACGAACTTGGCCACCGCAAACCGCGGAGCGCACGTTGGTGGCTGGCACGGGTGCTGCTGTTCAGCGTGCACTACACCCACTTCACCACCGAGCACAATCACAACCACCACCGCAACACCGCCATCCACGACATCGATGCGGCGAGCGCACCCTACCGCCGCGGGCTGTGGATGCAGGTGGCGAGGACCGTGCCGCTGCAGTTCATCTCGGCGGTGAGGATCAACCAGCAGCGGGGCAAGAAGGGTGTGCGCAACCCGGTTCTACAGGTGTTCGCGCTGCAGATCATCGCTGTCATCGTCGTCTGGCAGGTGCTCGGTCTGTGGGTCACTCTGGCGTGGCTGCTGGCGGCGGCGTTCGCCATCTTCCTGCTCGAATACGTGAACTACATCCGCCACTGGGGACTCAAGCGCGAACCGGGCGAGCGCCAGACGCACATGCACTCCTGGCAGACCGAGGCGCGCTTGAGCCGTTGGGTCCTGCTCGAGTTGACCATCCATCCCGCGCACCACATGAAGGCGAGCGCCCCGTTCTGGCAGTTGCGGGCATATGACGACGCGCCGACGCTCCCCGCCGGCTACTTCGCCTGTTTCTGGCCCTGTCTGTTCCCGCCGCTGTGGAAGCGCTGGGTAGGCAAGGGCATCCCCGAGGAACAGAGAGCCTGATTCTGGAACCCTCAACCGAGTGGGGCGCTCAATTGAGGTCGACGGTGGCCGTGAGCGCGGCGATCTCCATGCGGGCGTGCCGGTCGGCGATGCCCGCCTCCGCCGAGATGGTGAACACGCCGCTGTTGTTGCTCACGCTGATGTCCGTGAGCACGATCTCGACGCCGCGGTGCTCTCCGTGACGCATCAGGTCGTCGGCGGCGGACAGGGCGGCGGCTTCGCAAGCCGCATCCCAGTCATTGCCCGCGGCGACGAGGTCGGCAGTGCGGTTCTCCACGAGCGGCTGCCACACCGATATCACATCGCGGCTTGTGTCCAGCACCTCGCGGCTGCCCCCATCGTACGGCTCGCCAAGCCCGGCGACCGAGACCCCGTACCACGCCATCGAGAGCAGCGAGAGCATCAGCACGAGACCGCTCGCCAACAGCATCTGGCCCGTATCGCCGCGTTCACTCGAACGCATCAGGCTCCACCCCCGGTGTGCCACACCTGCACGCTGACGGTCCACACGACCCCTTGGTCATGCACCAGTTCATGCACGCTGAGTGTGCGCCCCAGCGGAGTGCTGCCTCCACCGTAGCGTGCCGTAGGACCTCCGTCACGGGCGACCCAGCAGTTGCCCTGCACCGTGGACGGCAGCGAGGAGAGGAGTTCATTGCAGGCCAGATCGAGGTCTCCGGCAGCGAGCAGTTCACCCATGCGACCGGTGTGATTGGCGGAATCGACGGCAGCGGGAGCGATGACCTGCACGAGCGCATCCTCAGCGGCGAACTGCAGCGAGGCGTCGGAGGCGGGTGAGACCGGGTCAGGGACCTGGATCTGGATGATGAACGTCGCGGACATGAAGAACAGCCAGAAGAGCGTCAGCATCTCCAGCACATGCACCTGAGCACACACATCCGAGTGAATACCACGATTGTCGAAACCTTCGGCATTCATCTATTCGCCTCGCTAGATGACGATGAACGGAGCCAGTCCGGGGTTCAGGCCATCGTCGAGCGGGACCCCGATGAGGTCGGGAGTGAAGCAGATGATGTTGAACGCCAGGATGGAGCAGATGAGCATCAACCCGGCGTGCTTGCACCCGCTCGACAGCCTACCAGTCGCCATCAGACCGGCAATGATGCCGTTGCCGACCGCCTGCGCGCCAACCCCGTAGAAGAACACCACGAGGAAGAACAGCGGGTCTATTTGACGGATGACCATGTTACCGATCTGGGCGCTCTCCTGTCCGCTGTCACCCGAGGAAATGGCCGGGATGAACACCTTGGAGAGCACGATGATGACGCCGAGGAAGACGAAGAACGAGGTCCAGATGACCGCGATGTACGACGCGATCGCCCGGATGCGCTCCAGTTCGAGGAACTTGATCTCGCGACTGTCGTTGGCGGCGGTCACGAGGATGTCGGAGATCTTGCCCCCGGCCTTGTTCGCCTCGTGGATGAGGCTGATGGCCCGTGTCACGAGCGGCGTTCCTACCCTGTCAGCGAACATGTCGAGCACGTCCTCGAACGCCACGTCCCACGACAACTGGTTGGACATCTTGCCCACCTCCTCGTTCAACGCCCCGTACTCTGAGGTGGCCAACGTTCTCACCGCCAGCGTCATCGACAGACCACCCTTCCAGAACTCGGCCAGGTCGCGCAGGAAATCCGGGAATTTCTGCTCCAACGCGGACAGCGTCTTCATCTTCCGGTCCCAGTAGATCGCTCCTGGGAAGACGATGAGCAGGAACCCGTAGCCGAAGAAGTTCACGAATATTAAGGGACGCAGCTTCAGAGGTCCCACTTCCACCTCAGGACCGAGGAAGAACGAGGCGTTGTTCATGAAACTCGGGACACCGTCGTACGAATCGACCTCGATGGTCAGCGTGAACGACTTCATGTTCGGCAGTCCGCGATCGAACTGCAGATGCACCTCCCATCCAGGAGCGGTCTTCGCATCGGGGATCACGATGCTGCATGGATTAACAGGGTCGCTCTCGGTAGGCTTCCAGTTGGTCACACTCTGTACCGTGAACGGGTTGAGCGGTACGCCAAAGTCGTTCGGCTCCCATATGGTGACGCTGAAGGCGTAAGATTCGGCGGCCACCGCGATGCAGGTCATGCGTAACTCGGTCTCGGGATGAGACAGGTTTCCCAGTCGGTTGGGGTTCATCCCCGGTACCTCGAACTCCTGACCCAGACCCGGCGGCTTCACCCCCGCCCAATCGATGACCCAGGTCTGTGTCTGCGGACGCTCCTTCGTCATCCAGCAGGATTCGTTATCGGCGAAGTCGGGCGGCAGGTTGCTGTCGAATCCTTGCGCTCCTGTCATGCTGCAGAATTTGTTCACGAACAACGGATTGCCGTTGGCCGGCTGGAAGATGAGGTCGGTGTTCACCGCCCAGAAGCCGAGGCATAACGCGCCGAGGAGGCCACTCGTGATGGTGATCACCCAGAAGATCTGTCGACTCTTGTCGCTCTTCGGGAAGTCGAGCTCGACGCGGATCTTCTCCTTCTTCCTGCGCCCCCGTCTGCGTGCCATCCGGTGTTCACCTCCTTCGCTTCTTCACATCTTCATCTCGTCGCTCATCATCCAGACGAGGATTCCGTAGGCGACGTGGATGACCGGCAGCACTCCCATGACCACGCCGTAGACCATGCCCTCGGACAACTGGGCGCCGGAGCCGGACACCCAGAACATGATGACGAGCATCACGATGAGGAACAACGGCATGGCGACGGCGACCACGACGTAGGATTCCGCCAGCATGGAGAGGGACTCGAGGAAGATATGCAGCCTTACCCGGTTCTCGCGCATGTAGTGCTCGGCGCGGTTGAGGAAGTAGAGTTTCAGGTTGCCACCCGAGGTGAGTGTGCCCACCATGCCCTGGAAGAACTCGGTCACCCACGGAGAGGCAGACCGTTGGACCGCCAGTTTCAGCGCGGTCACGAGATCCATCCCGAGCACCGTCATGTCACGGTAGATCATCGAGGAGTCATAGGCGATGTCTCCGTAGATGTGCTCGTTCTCTGCGAGCGACTTGAATATCTTGTCAGGGGTGGAGTTGGCGGCTGCCATCGCTGCCGTGTAGGAAGCCACGTACGGGAGGAACTTCTCCAACTCGTAGCCGCGCCTCTTCTTCTCGCGAACGGCGCTGTTCATGAAGTGGCGGTAGGCCATATAGGGTATCAGGATACCACAGCCGAGAACCAACATCGTCTTCCATGATTCTTGGAACTGCATGGTATCGTACTCAGGACAAGCGCCGTAGGAAACAGTCTCTCCATCCGGCCCCTCACCGCTCCATTTTATCGTCTCATCCACCATATTCCCGTTCCAGAACGCCCACTCGATGCACGGGATGACCGTTTCGGGGTCCTGCTGGTTCTCGTAGATGGCGATGCCTCCGATGAGTGGGAAGAACGCCAGCACGAGGATGACGACGCAGACGACGAACGTGGCGACCGTACTCATGATCGAGGTCGCCTTGTAGACCTCGGGCATGATGCGGATGTTCGCCTGTGCCAGCAGTTGCTTCAAATCGCCATCTGCGCGCGCCTTCTTGCGCATGAAGCGACCGAGGACGATGTTCGAGAAGCGCTGCCATCCGGACAGCGTCATTCCTTCGAAGCGGGTCGGGGTTTCCTTCTGCTCCTTCTTCTTGGCCACTCCCGCTCCCCCTCGATGCCTCACTGGAGGCCGTCGACTCGAGCGAGGACAGCCTGTGGACGGACATAGTACTCCGTGATGATCTGGGCGACCTGATCCGATTTACGGATGTCGTTGAGCACCATCCAGTCGAGGATGCGCTTGCGCGTGCGCAGTTCGTTACGCATCTCATCCTGGTCCATGTTGATCTTCACCATGATCTTCTCGAGCACGTAGGACTTGCCGCTGAAGTCGTAGTCATCGCGTATCGGATCCCACTTGAACACCTCGTTGGTGATTATCTCGTTGGTGTGCGGGTCCACCCCTACGATCTCGACGGTCTGCTTGGTGCGGCGCACGCGCCGTCCGTTGATACGCGTCTGCATCTGGATGGACACCGCTTCCAGCGCCGGCAGCAGCACGCGCGGGATGTCGATCGGCTTGTTCTCCAGCCTGTGCACGAGCGCGGTGACCGAGTCGGCGTGCACGGTCGAGTAGGAGCAGTGACCGGTGGCCATCGCTTGGAACAGCACGTACGCCTCCACGCCGCGGATCTCACCCACGATGATGTACTCCGGCCGCTCCCGCAGCGCCGCCTTCAGCAACTCGAACTCCCCGATCTCACCCTCGGACGACTCACCGCCGAACCCCTGCCGGGTCAGGCCGGGGATCCAGTTGGGGTGCGGGATGTTGATCTCACGCGTCGACTCGATGCTGACGATCTTCATCTGCCATGGAATGAACAGGCTCATCGCGTTCAGCGTGGTGGTCTTGCCGGACGCCGTTCCACCGACGAACAGCATCGAGATGCCCTGCTGGAAACAGATCCACATGTAGGCGACCATCAGGCTGGTCATGGTTCGGAAGGCGATGATGTCGCACGGCGAGAACGGGTCCTCGCGGAATCGCCTGATGCAGAAGGTCGAGCCGCGTGTCGAGATCTCGTAGCCGAGCTTCATCACGATTCGAGAACCATCCATCAAGGTGGCGTCGAGCAGCGGCTCAGCAATGGAGATGTGCTTGCCGCAGCGCTGGGCCAGCTTGATGACGTAGGATTCCAGTTCGGCGTCGTCCGGCCATGCGATGGTCGTCTCGACCGACTCGAACTTGCGATGGTAGGCGAAGATGGGGATGGCTACGCCATCGAGTGAGATGTCCTCAACGTTGGGGTCGTTCATCAGCACGTCCATGCGGCCGTAGCCGATCAGGTCACGCTTGATGTAGTAGAATATCTTCGAGCGGGACTTCTTGCTCACCCGCATCGAATACGACTTGATGATCTGGTCCATGGCGGCGCGCAGGTAGGCCACCGGGTCTGTATCGATCTCGGTGATGTCAGCCGTCAGCGAACGGACGAAGATGTCGAGGATCCCCTCGAACTTCTCCTGCTCCTTCTTCGTCAAGGGGGGCTCGATGACCTGGTAGAGGATGTTCAGGGTGCGCAGGTCACGCACGATGCGGGCGAACGCGTGGGGTGGCAGAACCGGATACTTGTCCAACTCATCGTACTGCTTACGCTGCTGCTCGCGCCGGCGCCGTTGACGCTGGGGTCGTCCACGCTTCTTCTTTCTTGCCATTGATATGCCCCCGGCTCAGCGTGTTGCTCACCCTTTCCACGTCGCTATAACCTTTGGTTATAGGAACCGGGCTGCGCTGACGGTAGATGACAACCGAATCCTGGTCAGTTCTCGAATGCTGCTCTACCCCATTTTCGCCCGAGCATCAACTGGAAGGCGAGCCCGAGAATCGTGATCGCCGCGCTCACCAGCAGGATGCCCTTCAGTCCGCGAACAGGATCTGGATTGTCGTCCACCTCGACCAGTACCGCCGTCGTGGCGTTCAACCCCTGTTCACGCACCTGCTCCCCCCAGTTCTCATAGATGGTCATGTCACCCTGCGTGAACGACAGCAGGAACAGGCCGAGCAGCGGGACGATGGTGCCGAGGTAGAACCAGCTCATGATTGATACGTCGAAGATCGCCTTGTTGGGGTGCAGCCCCATCAGTATGGCGGTCAGGCTGACGATGTAGACGGAGTTCGCCAGCATCACGATGAGCGCCGCGGGCAGCGCCCACACCTGATCGAGCATCACCCCCATGGCGACCAGGAACAGCACTGAGATCCACGTCGTGATCAGGAAGTAGACGACCACTTTGGCGCGCAGCAGTTGCGGTACCGACACCGGCAGCCCGTTGAGGAAGTCGGGAGGGTCCATCCCGTTCAACCACGAATAGAACTGGAAGCCGAAGAAACCGAGGAACGGCGCGTACGACAGCAGGTTGAACGGAATCGGGAAGGAGGCGAAGTCGACGAGCCACGCCAGCAGGAGCAGGAACAGCAGCGGCACGGTGAACGACACGAGCATCTTCACCAGCGTGCGACTGCGCCACAGGTCCACCAGATCCTTGGCGACGAGGATGCGCAGCGTCCCGCTGCCGAGGAACGACAACCGCCTGTGGATCGGACCGTAGAGTTCCTTCTTCGACGACACATGCACCTCGAAATCAGCCGGAACGAGGTGCGAGCCGGCGAACGCCAACCCTAACGAGAGCGGCAAGGCGAGCAACGGGATCCAGTGCGCGTGGGTGAACTGGTAGTGCATCCCGAGAATCAGCATCTGCAGGGGCAGCACGTCCAGCGCGAACAGCAGCGCGGCGGTGATGGCGATGGCGGGAACGGTCCACGTCCAGTGACCACCACGGCTGAACAGCGCCGAGCCGAGGAACGAGAGCGCCAGCCCTTGGGCAAGGGTTGCGGTCAGAGCGAAGAACACCACCGGCAGCGAGGCCCATACGAGCGGGGTGGACAGCCCGGAGTATGATTCGAGCAGGATGCCCATCGCCATCCCCGCGACCGTCGGGGTGAGCAGCAGGAGGATGTAGTAGCAGACCTCCTTGACATAGTAGGCGAAGTAGTTGGTCGCGAGGTCGAGCGGCTGCATCGCCGGTGAGGCGAGCAGGTAGTTCTTGCCGCCCGCCCGCTGCGACACCATCACGCGGCCGATGAACGCGAACGAGCCCATCGAGAGCGCGAACATGAACATCCCTGCGTGCAGGAAGAACTTGAGCTGGTCCCAGGTGAACGCCTGCTGCTCGGAATCCGGGTCGATGAGCACCTCTCCGGTGAGGAAGCGCAAGCCCACTGTGAGGATGAGCGAGAACAGCGCCAGCATCACGGGGAACATCAGGATGTTCCGCCTCTTGGCGAAGTCGACGTTCTGCCGCCACTCCTCGCGGAACATCATGCGAAAGGTGACACCGAAAGCCTGCTTAAGAGTTGGAGGTTCTCTGTTCTGATACGTCATCGCGGCTCATTCCTCCTCGTCCGGGAGGCCCCCGTCAGCCGCTTCGACAGGGGAGACCGACCCCCCGACCAAGCGAATGAACACGTCTTCGAGGGTCTCGTCCGGACTCTCCTTCAACTCCTCGATCGTGCCCGAAGCCAGCACATGCCCCTGATCGAGCACCGCCACCCGGGTGCACAGTCGCTCGGCCACTTCGAGGATGTGCGTGCACAGGAAGATCGTGCCACCATCGGCGATCATCTCCATCAGCAGTTCACGGCACTTACGCTGGTAGATCGGAGCGTGGCTGACGAACGGCTCGTCAAGGCAGATCAACTACGTCTTGTGCATGCTCGCACTCGCGACCGTGCACTTCCTTCCCTGCCGCTTCGTGACGTCCTTGCACATCGTGTCGCCTCTCGTGTTCATCTCCCACCATCCCGCC
>ERZ813253.312-NODE-312-length-18205-cov-22.427647_pt1 | contig 18205 bp, 12 predicted proteins | sample MGYA00520893_ERZ813253 | MGnify/ENA primary metagenome ERZ813253 (study PRJEB31669, sample SAMD00080414) | marine metagenome | biome: oceanic hadal pelagic zone biome; feature: marine hadalpelagic zone; material: sea water | place: Pacific Ocean:Izu-Bonin Trench...
CATTTATTTGAACAGCCGAAAAGATCGACGCAGCCGCACACGACAATTATTGCAATTGATTTATGAGGATATTAAACCGGATCAATCCATCGTGCGCGGTCAAAAAGTGGATTCAATGGTAAAGCATATGGAATATCATTCGCCACAAACGAATTCAGTCCTAATTGAAGAAACAGAATTAATGAGTAAGACGATTAAGCAATTCGAATCGCTGCCCAAAGATTCGCTTTTATTTGCCATGGGTAACCAAGTGGGGTTTGGGCAAGAGTTGGTTGATAAATTAATGGAATATAAAGTTTAAAAATGATTGAAATTACCATAGGACTGGGAATTGCCTTCAGCCTGATTTTATCTGAAACTTTGGGTGTTACAGCTGGTGGAGTCATTGTGCCTGGTTATATTGCTTTGTATTTGCATCAACCGGACCAAATTCTCATGACATTTCTAGCAGCGATTGTTGTTATTGGAATCGTAAAGTTTTTGAGTAATTACATGTTTATTTACGGCAAACGTCGTTTAGTCTTGACCTTGCTTTTGGGATTTATTGCCGGTTATATTTCGCGTAATCTTATTTTTTCTCCGCTGGATACGTTTTCGTATGCTGTGATTGGGAATATTATTCCTGGGCTTATTGCCAGTTGGATGGACAGGCAAGGTGTGACCCGGACAATATCTGTCATATTGATAACCGCTGTTTTAGTTAAACTACTGGTTATGCTGTTATCGGGAGGACAGTTGGATGTCTGATCAATATTCTAAACCATTTATCCCGGTTATTCAAAAAACCTCAACATTGGTGAGGCTGGCTGTGATGGCTGTAGTTGTTTTTGCCATCGCATTCTTTTCCCGCGTAGAAATCATTTCTGAAACGTACGAAACCAAAGTAAATGCAGCTGGTCAAATGGCAAAAGCCATGGAGATGCTAAAAGAAGTTCGTTTGGAAAAAGGTGTATTTGTGGATATTGAAAATGATCCCAACGAAACAGGATTGGTTGGTTCGCAATTCAGTTTAACCACCACAGATGAAGGTGACCTTGATGCAAAATTAACTACATTGGATCCCAATTTTTCCGCCGCCATGGTGGAACTATTACATCAAGCTAAATTACAGTCAGGAGATTCGATTGCAGTTATGCTCACCGGTTCCATGCCAGGAGCCAATATGGCCATGCTCATTGCCTGTGATGCAATGAATATTCATCCTGTAGTTATAACATCCATCGGTGCGTCCCAATGGGGAGCCAATGATCCGGACATGACCTGGCTGGATATGGAGAAATTATTATTTGAAAATGGATTTATTTCTACACGATCCATTGCAGCATCCATTGGCGGACGGAATGATCAAGGCAGACTGTTGAGCCCCAAAGGCCGTGAATTGATCACCGATAATATTTCCGAGCATGGAATGCCATTGATCAAAGGTGAAGGCCTCCGGGATAATATTCAAAAGCGCATGGTACATTTTGGGAATAATAATTACAAAGCAGTGGTGAATGTGGGTGGTGGTGTAGCCAGTTTAGGAACGAGCTTTAATTTACGTTTACTTCCACCGGGAGTTGTTTATCGAAACGATATTGAAGCCATCTCGCGAAAAGGAGGAATCGAAGGGACTGTCGTTAAATTTGTAAAGCAGAATATGCCTCTGATTCACGTTTTAAATATCCAAAAATTAACTGAAAATCTGGGCATGCCCTTTGCGCCGATTCCACTTCCTGAAATTGGCCTGGGTTCTTTATATGCTATTCATAAATACAATTTAAACATCACATTTATTTGTCTATTGATCATCGCTGGGATGGTCATTGGCGTGGGCTGGAAAAGTCACCAGCAAATTAAACAACGCATGATGGAGCATGAGCCGGACAGTGTATTATAGAATTGCATTTTTATTTTTATTCAGTTTCTCCATTTTGTCCGCAGAACTGCTTAGACCAACTGCCGGCGGAGAAGAAAAGGAAATTTTGAAGATCGCCGGGAAACGTCGTTTATATACGATCGTGAAAGAAGCAGCGGTCGTGTATCAGGTTCATGGCCCTGCGCGGATCGAACTCATTGCCCGCTATCCATCACCGAAAAAATCAAGGAAAAGCCAAGCGTTTTCATATCATGTTACCATTGACGATGAAGATCCAATTAGCATTAACCACAAATACAAGATCCAGAAGTCTATCCGTTCAGTTCAGCATCCCAGTCATTATTATACCTATTCCGGAAATTATTTCATCAATGTTGAAGCCGGTGACCATACACTCACGTTTACTGCTGATGAAAAGCAAAATTATCCTGTGTTACTGCGCGTTATTAAAAAAGATTTTGAGACAGCAAAAAAAGGTAAAAGGGAACTCCAACCTATGGTTTTTCAGTCCAATAGGATTGTGCAAGCTGGAGGGAAAGATATTTCCTATTTTGAATTGAATCATGGCCGACCACTCCAAGTGGAAGTGCAAGGACCCAAAACATTGCGCATTCTTTCGCGCCTAATGTTTTTACCCCAAATGGGAGAAGAAGAGAGCTATCGATTACGGGTTAAAAGCGGGTCTAAAGTCTTGGGCACTTATTTTATGTCCACAGAACAATCAACAACTGCAACTATTAAAGATTTACCGGATAAAGTTCCGGGGAAATGGCGCACATGTGAGATTGAAATACCCAAAGGAAAACACATTATTTCTGTTGAATTGGTTGAAAAGGATCGAAGTATTTTGACTCGATTCCAAGAGTATAAATGAAATTACTTATAATTTTATTTACGTCACTCCTTTATGGACAAAATGTGATGAATTATCTGAATTCACCCATTAAGTGGACGGTGGGATTGACCAACGGCTACGATAATAATGTATTACGTTTGAGTGAAATAGAGAAAAAAGATGCAGCGCTAGACGAAAGTATCATGGGCAGTACAGAAACATTCGATTCCCATTATGCTCGTTTTTCGTTGAGCGGACTGAAAAAGATCCAACTTGCGGACAGAAAAAAACAGATCCAGTTTTATGCCAAAGGAAATATATCCAACTATACACAGAACGAAAATCGCCGTTACTGGAGCGGAAATCTGAAAGCAACCTACCGCTGGGGATCCTATCGCAAACTTGAATACTCCATTCGCCATTTAGACAGCTATTATATCCGTCATTACATCGATCGCGATGTTTCGACTGACGAATTAGCATCCTGCAGCTTTACGGATCGGGAACAGCGTATTCTCGTTTCTTATCCTATTAAAAGGCGTTTATGGACATCAGGATTTGTGAGTTATACTCAGCGCTATTTTGATAAACCATTTACGGAATTCGATCTGGATATTGTTACAACTAGCATGAAAATCAGTAAGAAATTTCGTGGTTTCGGAACGATAGCAATCGAAGGAAAATACGGCATTGCTGACAATATCACATTCGGCAAAACAGCCAAAGCCAGCGATTTGGATCGGTCCTACAAACATTTTGAATGGTATATCCCTGTGAGTTACAGCCAAGGAATTGGCGTGCTGGATGAAGTGGGTATATCATTACGTCTGGATATCCGTCTGTATGGAGCAGAAACAATGGGTGATCCCCTCCACAGCGGACGAAGCCATGAAGAGGTCAAGTGGGATATTTGGGGAGAAAAAGAACTATCAGATAATTTGACTTTAAAAGGGTCACTGCGGTATCGCAAACGTTCTACTGATTCTCGTTTTGACTGGGTTTCAAAATTGAAAACATTTGATCAGGTTCTGGCCTGGGTCATTCTTGAGTGGGATATGATTTATGACCGTTATTAATAGTAGTATGAAGCACCTGATTTTACTCTTAATAATTGCCTCTGTTTTCAGTTGTATGGAGCCGGATACTGAAGACTTGTGGACATTGAATAAATTAGCCCACGTGGAAACGGAAGGCTACTGCCGTGATGTGTTCATTTCCGGTGATTCTGTGTTTGTAGCAGCCGGTCAGGCCGGCATACAGCTCTGGGATATTTCCACCATCACAGCACCTACATTGGTTTGGAAAAAATCCCTATCAGAACTGGGTGTGAGCAAAGAGATCTCCCAAGTGGAATATGAACCTTCTATACAGCAATTGTTCGCTTTGGAAAGCAATGAACGCCCTATCCATTTGGATCTGTCCAAAGGTGATACAGTTTCAGTCGTGGGTCAGTTTTCCAGCGAAAAGACCAAGGAATTCCGTGTGATAACCAATAACGTAAATTCTTTCACGTGCTACGCGGCTGATTTTGATGATGGACTAAAAACGAGCACCTTTGAATTCGACTCGAGCTTTGGCTTATGGTTTAATACATCCGGAGAGGAAATTGCAAGTGTGGGCAATCCAAACGGTATTGATTTGTATGAAAATGAAATTGTGTTAACATTGGATCAATTGGGGATTGAAGCGTTTCATAATGAAAACGGGCTCATTACCAGCTCATATCATATAGATTTAGAAGGGAATTCTCGTGCTGTAAGCATGATTAATGGCGGGGAACTATTTGTGGCCAGCGAAGAAGCCGGAGCATTCAGGTTAGCCACAGGTTTTTCTTCGCAATGGGAATATAAGGTTCAATTTGCCAAAGATCTTTTTGTGACACATGTAACGTCAAATAATAATCAAATAGCTGTTTCATGTGCCAGTAATGGGCTTGGTTTATACGAAGCAATGCAACCCAGCGCTGTGGAGGAACGGGGAATTCATGACATTGGTTATGTGTACCACAGCGAATTTTCTAACGGCTACCTTTTTGCCGCCTCGAGAGAAGGATTGCAAATATTTGAAATTGATGAATAAAGGCGAATAATGAAAAAACATATTTTAATTAGTTCACTCCCGATCTTAATCCTAATCCTTATTCTTATTTTAATCCCAATCCGAGCCAATGCCCAGGAGACACTGTGGGAATCTAATGGCATTCCCATTAGACAAGGAGTGCATATTGAATGGCAAAGAACTGTGTGCCCCGGAGATAATGGGTCGGCCATATTTGTTTGGTCAGATACCAGAAATGGGTCTCGAAATGTTTTTGCTCAAAAAGTGAATTCCAACGGGAATTTTCTGTGGGGTACGGATGGCGCAGCCGTAACTGATCTTCCCGGACGGCAGGAAGATCCTGTTGCAATTGCTGATGGCAGTGGTGGAGCATTTGTTGCTTGGGTGGATTATCGTTTTGAAGAAGAAGGAGATATTTTTATTCAACATGTAGATAATAACGGCAACCGTCTCATGGATGATGGTGGCGAATCACTTGCACGTGTTGATGGACGACATTTAACCATCAATATGTGCACAGACAGTTCTGGTGGTGTATTTGTTACATGGCAGGATAAACGCAATCTTTTGGATGATGATATTTACGGAACACACGTTTCTGAAAGTCATGATATTGTTTCTCCTGGAACGGGAGTAGCCATAATAGAAATGAATGGAAATCAAGGCGCCAAGAGTCTGGAATATGCGGGAAATGGTCAAGCAACATTGCTCTGGACTGATACACGCAGTGGCGCAGGGAATGATATTTATGGACAGAAGATAAATATGGATATGTCCAAGATTTTTGACGATGGAGGTTTACCCATTGCAGTTACATCTGAACTGGAGACCAAACCGCGGACAACGTATATGACAAACGACACATCCTTTGTTATTTGGCAATCGGGCACAGAATCATCCGATATATATTTCAATTTCTTGACCAGCAATGGACTGGTTTTTTCAGATCCAATTGTTATTTCCACTTTTAGTTCCAATAAAAAAGGTCCCCGAGTAAAACGCAATGACGCCGGTGATGTATTTGTGCAGTGGATAGATTATCGCGCTGATACGACCAACGGTAATCATTATTATCAAAAAATCACCAGTGGTGGTGTTCGCGCATGGAGTGATGATGGGGTCCAATTAGATAGTGATGGAGATGATCACCATGCTCGCTTTGTGGGTAATGCCTCTGGTGGTGCTCATATCTTCTGGGAACGGGGGACATACCCTGATGTGGATATCATTTATCAAAATATTCAAAGTGATGGTTCATTAGGGCAAACAACTCCGATTTATGTTTCCGATGCAATTGGGTATCAATCCATGCCGATTGCAGTTTATGACTATTCTTATGGAGCTTATGTGATCTTTGCTGATCGGGAAAACGGCAGTATTGACATTCGCACACAAAGAATTGCTGGTGGTCAAACAATATTTGAGGATAATGGTATATTGGCCATGGAGGGTCTTGATGGTGATGTGAATTATGTTTCTTCGTTTTATACAGGCGGATTAGATGAGGAAGTCATTTTAAACTGGATAGATAATCGAAATAAGAAAAAATTGTATGGTAGTATAGTCGATGCTGATGGAGTCAATGATTCATGGCAGGATGGTGTGCAATTAGCTGGATATGAAATTCTTATAGAGGAACTCGAAAACGAACCTGTGAGTTTCTTTCAAAATGAAACTCATTTAATTACAGCCAATTTTGATGGTTCCACAGGAGCAAAGTTGATACGATTAAACCGCTATGATACAGATTTTAATACCACTTGGGGTGATTCGGGTATTTATGTATATGAAAGTATTGCTGAACAACGGAGAATTCACATTCTTCCCCTTCTAAACGGGAATAATTTTTGCGTATTCTGGTCTGAAATAAGAGATGAATTTGAATACGATATTTTCATGCAAGTTTTTAATCAAAATGGTGAGTCATTTTTACAAGATGGCGGTGTACGTATCGTAGATGGTTATGAAGTTGATAATTATGTAGAAGCTGTTGTGGCTACACCATCAGGCGAAATCATGATATTCTGGGTAGAAGATCTATGGGGTGACGGGACGTTAAAATATAATTTTATTACGAGTAGCGGGACAGTAGGAACAAATGGCATAACCGGAGGATATACTCTCTCAAATTCGGGAGATCCGGAAAACCTGGTTTTAGCTGAATTTTCGTTTGGAGAATCAGCGATAGTTGCCTGGGAAGAATTACATAATTTTTCGAAAGACGTTTATGCTAATAAAATCAATGAAGACGGAAGTTTAGCATCATCATCAAATATTGCTATTACTTCTGCAGATAATGATCAGTCTAAAATCAAAATTATAAGTGGAGCGTCGAATCGTGCACTAATCGTTTGGGAAGATTTTGAAAACGGTGTCGATTTCAATATTACAGGACAGATTGTAAGCAGTGAGCTGGATTTTATTGGAGAAAATATCAACATTTGTCATGAAGACCTTTACCAAGGGTCTCCAGCTTTGGCTTATGATGGTGATGGTCGTTTTCTCGTAGCTTGGGAAGATGAACGAGGCGTGGATAATGGTGATCCTGCTTTATCTGGAGGATTGGATATTTATGTTCAAATTGTAACAGAAAACGGGTTAGTATACCAAGAGGGTGGAGTAGTTATTGCCAGTGAATATCATGATCAATCCTCACCACAATTTCAAACTTTGTATATGAATGATAATAACAATCCAGCATGGATGCTCCATTGGGTTGATATGCGCAGTTCCGGCAAAGCCGATCTTAAAAACCTCTATGCTCAAGGAATTGAAATTGTTGATTCAGGTATTGATGATAATATTATCCCCAGCAAATTTTCTGTTTCATCAGCGTTTCCAAATCCGTTTAATGGCAGAGTAGCACTCGATATTTCAATTGCTGAAATACAGCCTATATCATTTATGATTACAAATGTATTGGGCCAAGTCGTTTACCAGAATACATTACTGCCAACTAGAGCAGGAAAATTTCAAATTTCTTGGAATGGAAAAGATCTGATGCAAAAGGAACTCCCCAGCGGAATATATTTATATTCAGTTAAGACAAATAAATATATAACTAGTGGAAAGTTCACTTACTTAAAGTAAAACATTAGGTATGTATTTGCACCCGGATGTGGTTAAAACCCCTAAATTTTGTTTTTATTCTATAATTTTCGCCCTAAAGGACGAGGTAACTAAAAAGTTATTTCACCAACGATTTCAAATTATTACCTCGACTTTTAAGTCGGGGTATGTGTCATGGTGTTATAAGGGATTTATCCCAATTATTTTATTTATGAATCTTCTTGTTGGGCAAGCATTGGATTCTCGTTACCACACGTTACCTGAAATTGAAGCGATTCTTGATTCATTGGATCAAATTGAAGCGTATGATAATATTTATCATCTCGAGACTATTGGTTATTCCACACACGAGAATCTCCCAATTAAAGCAGTCAAAATTTCAGATAATGCTGATGTAAAAGAGGATGAAGCCCGTGTTCTTTTTCTTGGACAATGCCATGCCGAAGAGATTCTAGGTGTAGAGGCAGTCATAGAATTAATATATTATCTACTTGATCCACCGTCTGCTGATGCTCAACATGTAAATATTCTTCGTCAAAATCTGGAAATCTGGATTGTGCCTACGTATAATCCGGAAGGGTTGAATGTGGTTCACGCCGGTCTCGATGTGAGTTATCGCAAGAACAAACACGATTTCAGTCCCTCTGGTCCGGAGCCTAATGGCGTCTTCGATTATGACCCGGCTATTGGCAATGATGTCGATGGTGTAGACTTGAACCGCAATTATGATTTTAATTGGGCATTTGGTGATACGTTCATGGAACCGGATCCATCAGACTATGCTGCCCATTATGATTATTATAAAGGAATAGAACCGTGGTCTGAATCAGAGGTAACAGCCATTCGTGATTTGGCTATGGAAAATGATTTCATGTTCTCAATTGCCTGGCACAGTTCACGTTCCGGAAGATTATCGGAAAAAGTTTTTACGTCCTGGCGTTGGGAAGATACCAAATTTCCCCCGGATAAAGAAGAAATGACAACCATCGGCGATGAACTCGCCAGCCGTTTAGTCAAAGAAGATGGTGTGGAGAATTATGAATCTGTTTATGGCGGAACTCGCAATGGTAAGGCTCATGACTGGTTTTATACTGCTACAGGGTGTTTCCAGTTTTTAATAGAATGCGGTACAGCAAATCTCCAACCAGACAGTGCATTAATCGAAAATACAATTGATCGTCTCATGCCGGCTCAAATTTATTTATTAGATAGAGCCATTGGATATAATGAAGATGCCAGTCAAATCACGGGAATCGTTACAGATGGTTCGGGAAATGTTCTGGAAGATGTGGAAGTTAAAGTCTTGGAAAAGCATGGAGGTGTGCAGACACAGCGAAAAACGGACGAATTCGGGCGGTTCAGGAGAATTCTGAACCCGGGGACATATTTATTACAATTCCGCAAATTTGGCTATGAGGAAACGGCAATTCAAGCCACTGCTAATAATAGTGCAATATACGATACGGATATACTTTTGACGCCAAAGACCATGTACGAAATCTCATTTGTATTAAATGATCTATGGTCAGATGTGCGTGTAAAGTATGATAATGGTATTTTTTCAGGAGAACTTGACGCCAATTTAGCTTTTGAACTACCTGAAGGAGATTGGGATCTGACTGTTTATGTTATGGCTGAAGGTTACGATGTCATGCCTTGGACAAGAAAAATAAATGTGGACCGTGACATGCAGATCATTCCCAATTTTGAGGATTATAGCCCGATCGAATTGGGTATATCCGACAGTAGCTGGTGGAATTTTATTTCTGGATCATGGATCTTCGATGAAGAAAAACTTTTGACCAATTCCAATTTTTTATATAGCAACAATGATTCTTTAACACTATCATGGGAATTGGAATCGCCTTGGATTGATGTAAGTGGATCCAATCGTATTGTAGTTGAAATGAGTCATCAATACGAAGTGGAATGGGACCATGATTCCATCCAGGTAAGTTTGTTAGACGCTGACGGAGAAATCGCCAGAAGAGTTTGGAAAGACCAAAACTGGAATGAAATGGTCAAAAGTTTTATCTGGGTAAATGACACATCTGGATTTGACTCAATAAAAGTTCAACTTTCATTTGGTCGTGACCAAACCGTGGCTTATCGCGGTTGGCAGATTGAGAGCATGAACTTATTTCATGGTTATGAACAGGATCTGTCTATTCAAAGTGGTAGTAGTTTCAGTCCCATTAATCTAGGCACGGCCAGTTCAGCTTATCCCAATCCATCCACAGGGAGGGTTGCTATTGATTTAGATAATTGGAGAGAACCGGTAAACATAACCGTATATAATTTGCTGGGGCAAGAAATATACCGTGAACGGTTGGCCGGACTGTCGCCCCAACGACAAACATGGCGATTTGACTTGCAAAGCCAACTAGGTACACCGGTAAGTTCCGGCGTTTATTTTATCCGTATAACAGGAAATAAAAAGGAATTCATTCGTAAGTGCGTATTTTTAAAACCATAGCCATACTTTTATTCTCAATTTCATTTGCGGCCCAATCCTCATTTCGAGGAATGAATCGGACAGATATTTTGAATGGACCGATTCCAATGGCTTTTAGCAATATTATTTCCGAAACCTATGAAATTCCTTTGAGCCAACTCAATGCACAACGCGGTTTATATTTAATCATTACCCCGGACAATATGGAGCAATATTTAGATGAGTTAGTTTCATTTAAAAAATCCCAAGGGTTTGATGTCATTGTTAAAACATTGAGTGAAACGGGTCCGACAGCAGATGATATAAAGAGTACCATCGCTGCAACGTTATCCGCTGATCCCATGCTGGAATATGTGTTGCTTATTGGTGATGTGGATGGAGTGGCCACCATGCCGTCATTTTATTATGGTCCGGATAATGATGTGACGGATCAGAAATACACTCATTTGCTGGGGAATGACTTTTTCCCTGATGTATTCATTGGACGTTTTTCAGTAGATTCAATTGCTGAATTGGTGGTTATGATTCGTAAGACAATTAATTACCACCGCCAGCCTTTAGCTTCAAATCCCGATTGGCTGGATAAGGCTCTGATTGTTGCCGGGAATTACAGCAATACAGTTCCCATTCCCATTACGCCAAAATGGACGTCTTATTGGATTCGCGATTTATTGCTCGATGAAGGATATTCCTCCGTTGATACTGTATTTTATCCGCCCACCCAGCAAGGTGCATCCATGATTCAAAACATAATTAATAGTGGCGTGGGCATCGTGAATTATCGCGGCTGGGGAGATGCCAACGGCTGGCATTATCCCGAATTTCATGTGAGTGACGTGGCGGGACTAAACAACGGTTGGATGACTCCGGTTTTCACCAGTTTTGTCTGCAATTCTAACGACTTTGCCAATAATGTAGATCCCTGTTTGGGAGAAGCATTGATTCGTGCCGGAACACCGTCAAATCCAAAAGGGGGTGTGGCTATTGTAGGTCCATCTGACCTGCACACAAGTACAAAATATAATAACATTATTAACGCCTATATGTTTGACGCCATGCTGGATGAAAGCATTGTTGAATTAGCTCCGGCAATGAATGCGGGATTATTAGGACTTGTTGATGAATTTCCAAACCTTGGTGGATCGGGAGAAGCCCAAGAATTTTATTTCCATGTGTATAATATTGTAGGAGATCCGTCGCTTTCCATGCATTTAACTACGCCTAACCAGTTTTCAATTATAAATGAAGAATTATCAGCGGGAGATGGTTATTTGAAAATAACTGTCACAGATGAAAATGGGTTGGCTGTGAAAGACGCCTATGTTTCAGTCATTAGTGAAGACAGCATTTTGGTCAAAGGCAAAACTGACAGTGATGGTGACTTCAAAGCGACTATTTCTGTTGGAGATTTAACAAGCATTGATGTTTATGTAAACAAAAATGGATTTGTTCAAGGATATTCAGAAATATCTGTTTCCAATTATGATTCCAGTCTTGTGTTAACAGGATACAATTTAGTAGATGGGAATAATAATGGAATAGTTGAGATAGGTGAAGTGATTGATATTTATCCAATATTTCTAAATAACAGCAACACGGCTATTGGTGTATATAATGCTTATGCAGATCAATCTATGGCAGAAAATTGTCAGATCATTAATGAAATAATAGAAACTCCAACACTTGAAGCAGGTGAATCTGGAATAGTAACATCACCAATTACAGTAAGAGTAAATAACAAAGACAGTGACCATATCAAGATCAATTTGAGTGATCAATTAATGGCCTGGAGTTTTGATCTTACTATCCCAATTGAACCATTGATCTTGGATGTCGATTTTTATGATAATTATATAATTGGAGAATTAATTGCACCGCCATTTCCATTAAGAATTACTAATTATACAAATACACAATTAGATGGACTACATTTATATCTCACAATGCTAGAAGACGGGACATCTCTTTCACCATCGGATACAACATCAACATTTTCTATTGAAGCATCTACAGTTTCAGAATCATTTATTGAATACGCATTTGGTCCGGGTGAAGCATCTCATGGAAGTTCGATCAGTTACATATTATCAATAAAACAAGATACAGTTGAAATATTTTCAGAACAGAAAGAAATCAATGCGTTTGCTACAGATGATTATCCAATAGTTCCAACGTGGTACGGCTATTGGGCTTACGATGACACGGATACGAACTATACGCAATCACCAAACTTTGATTGGGTAGAGCTTGATCCGGTTTTCGGCGGCAGCGGTGGTACGGAATACAAACTGGATGATGATGATCACGTTAATGTGGATCTGCCGTTTGAATTCAAGTATTTCGATCAGATTTACAATGAAATAACCATCAGCTCTAACGGCTGGACATCGTTTATTCCATGTAACATTGACTATTTTTATAATTACACCATTCCCATGGCCATGGGACCAAAGGCATTGCTGGCTCCATTCTGGGACGATTTGGAAGTGATCAATAATGATTCTATCCGTGTGTATACCAAACATGATGAAGACAACGGCCGCTTTATCATTGAGTGGTCCCGAGCCTTGAATGGCTTTGACGAGACTACGGAAGAGACCTTTGCCATTCATTTATACGACCAGACTGCCATGCCCACAGAATCAGGGGATGGTGTGATCGAATTTCACTATTTAGATGTCGCTGACATTGATGCGGATAAAAATTATGCTACTGTGGGTATAGAAGACCACACCAAGAATGAAGGTATTCAGTATGTTTTTAACAATGGTTACGCTCCCGGTGCAGCAGAACTCTCCAATGAAAGAGCAATCCGTTTTACAACAGAAGCTCCGGCAAATTATGTGGCACCTTTGGGAACTGAAGAAGAAAACTTGCCCACTGGTTTTCAATTATTGCCGGCCTATCCCAATCCCTTTAATCCGGTGACAACCGTTCGTTACCAATTGCCAATTTCTTCAGAAGTGAAAATGACTGTTTATGATATTCTCGGCAGGGAAGTGGTTGTTTTGCTCCATGGACAAAAGAATGCCGGTATTCATAATATACAATGGAACGGAACAAACAGATTTGGACAAAGTGTCGCATCAGGGACTTATTTTGTTGTTATGAAAGCATTGAATTTCAATCAAATTCAAAAAGTATTATTGATTAAATGAGTGTAAAACTCTACACGACAAATTGGTGTCCATACTGTCGCAATGCTAAAAGATTACTTGACGAAAAAGGCGTGGCTTACAAAGAGATCAATATTGAGGAATTGGGCATGTCCCGCGAAGAATTAGCGAAAATAACGGGAGGTATGACCGTCCCCCAAATCGTCATCAATGATGAACCCATCGGCGGGTACGATAATCTCTGGGCCTTGGAACAGAACGGCGAACTAGATCAAAAGCTCGCTGACTGAATTATTTCAGAAGCGTAATCTTCTGCCAGTTTTCCTGTCGATCTCCCTTTAATCGAACAAAGTATGTTCCGGAAGCAGCCGGATTTCCATTTCCATCCAACCCATTCCAAATCAACGTGTGTTGACCTGCCTTCAATTGGTCATTAAATAATGTTTTTACCAATCGACCGTTTACATCATAAATAAATGCGCTTACTTTTTCAGAAACATCAAGTGCAATTTGAAAATGAGTCTGTGGATTAAATGGATTTGGATATGCATTTGATACAGAAAATTGTTTTGGTAATTCAGGCTCTGTAGATAATTCACCATCTGTAAAAGTTAGTGTATAGTCAAAACTACTGCCGGCATCATTTTGGCTAACCACTACAAAATAAACTTGTGATGCTCCCGTTGGATCTACATTTATTGGACTGCCGCTCCATACTATCCATGCACTATCAGCATATTCCATGATTACATTTAGCTCTAAATATGAATCTGGACCATCGTCATTGGTTAATGTTGCCAAAACTGGATCATCAGAAATCAAACGAATATATTGAGCAGCATTTTCCTGAAGATTCGTACTGGTTATATCTTGAGCTGTCCCGGCAGTATAACTGACAGTTTGAAAAGTGGATGGACCCGAAACGGGATACGTTTCACCTTCATCATAGGAATAGATTCCCGCTGCATTACTGGATGACAAAATTCGATTAGCAACAGACATCCCATTGAGCATTTCAGCAAATGAAGACCCCAGATCGTTGAATGCTTCATCCAATGTTTGCACACTATAATTACCATAGTAACTATCATGGGTAATACTTTGCTGCCAAAAAAACTTCATTATGTCTTCACTGACATGTTCTGCAACATATTGAAAATAAATAAAAGATCCATACCAACGAGAATCAGAATCCAAATTTAACGATTTATGAGGTTGAGAGAACCAACTACTCATATATTGATAACAATCATTTATCTCATCGTAAATATATTCTTCCATTTCGACTGCAGATGCTTCCATAACCCAAGATTCTTCCCAACCATCATAACCAAACTGTACAGCATGAAAAAACTCATGGGCTGCAGTAACTTTAATGGCTTCTAATTCAGTATTGGGAAAACCATTATAGTTATGGCGCATAACCATATAACTCGTGAATGCGTTTACTTCTATCACACCAGAAGAATGTTCATTATTACCGCTATTATTTGCATAAAATTCCGGTTGGACATATCCATAGACTCCTCCGCCGGCATTACGCACATAAATATCATATAATCCATTGCCGCCATTGTCATTGATGGCTGTATACCAGCCATCTGCAGGTGGCTCGACAAAATCAAACATGTTAAGTTGATAATCAACAACATGATTAAATACATCGGACATTTGTTCAATATAATCGGGTATTGAATTACTGTTTGTGTCCGATGAACTGACTGCGTGACTACCGGAAGTTGTGTAATGAAATCTGAAATTGCCATTGTCATAGGTATCATTTAGCCCAGAAGCTTCTGTCCGAACATCAAGGGATCGGTTGACGATTCTTCCGCCAAAATTAAATCCTAACAATCTTAATTCATGTTTTGTGTTTTCGGAAAGACTATGGCCGTATCTGGCAAGAGTACGTAAATCATCACTTATATGAGATTTTGAAGATTGGTGAGAAAAAACCTGAATAATATTCTGTGCAGATTTAATTGCTTCAGGATGAGGCTCTGCTGATAAAAATGCAAATAATAAAATTACAGCTAATAGATTTTTCATGGGTTGGCTCTTGGTTTAGATGGTTTTGGAGGCAATGGTTTGATCCATTGTTTTAAATGATTTTGAGTGTCCAGGCTTAAAGTTGGGAATGCCCGTTTAACATTCAAAATAATGGGTGATGCATCATGTTGTCCCAATTTCCCATTGTATTTCTTTGGTAATAATTCTTGGGCATAAACACTATAGGTTAAATATGTATAAAATTCATCATTGGATAGTTTTCCATTATCAAAGTCAGTTTCTAGTTGTTGCATAATGGATACACTTTGTTCAGAAATAGGTGGTGAATCAGTGCAGGCAAAAAACATGACACTCATCAATATGTAATTAATCTTCATGGTCAGTAGTATTCTTTTTAATTCTCCGTTTGTATAGCACAAAACGGACAAATAGCCCCATCAGCATTAAACCGATAACATAAAATAACGCATAATAAGGAAGGAGTTCAACCATCTTTATTTTGTTACCAGGTCGTAAAAATATGTACAAGCCAAAATGGTCAAACCTAATGCGAGCTCTGTATTATTTCCTTTGGACCCATCTCCGGAAATTACACCACTGATAGTTAACGCTCCACCGGTAAGATAAAAAACAGATTTTAAACGAGAGTTCAATTTATAACTGGAATAATCCTCCAGTTGTTTTTCCTCTAATAAAGCAACCACTGATTCTGCAGAATAATAAAGTGCTGCAATAATGGTTTGCTTATTATCAGAAAGATAAAATTCAAAATTTTCTATTTTTCCATGTAAGCGAAGTGCTATTTGAGTGGATTCTTCTGCATTTGTATTTTCAACAGTAATGACGGGATAGCTATATTGCGCTGTTTGTATAGAAATTGAATCCCCAACTGCCTCATGAACAGTTATATAGAACCAATCATCATTTACCCAGCCTATAATATTTTCAATTTTTAACGGTGAAGATGATTGAATGGTTAAAAATATGCCGTTTTGCTTTGGCTCAATTCGTAAATTATTGAGTAGCGATTTGCTCTGTCCATAAGACATACTAATGAGTATTGATAAAACAATAACCGTTTTGTTAGTGAATATCTTTTTAATCATACCAGAAGAAAATAAACAAAAATTATGGAAATATTCAGTGTGAAAAAATTAAAGCTGATTTTATTTCGTTTATAAAAATTAAAATTGAGGGGAAAACATTGAAGAAAATATTTATAACAATGGCAGCATTGTCTGGCATCTTATTCTCACAAAATGTTCAAATTGATAATATCCGTGCTGTAGGGCAGATACCGAATACAGCTTTTAATGATATTTGGGGATATACTGCACCAGATGGACATGAGTTTGCACTTGCCGGGAAATCGGATGGTACGTCCATAATTGATATTTCTACAAACCCACACAATCCAACTGAAGTTGGGTTTATTCCCGGTGAAACATCCACCTGGAGAGATCTCAAAGTTCATGGCCATTATTGCTATGTGACCAATGAAACAGGTGGCGGGCTGGATATCATTAGTCTTGAAGATCCTTTCAATCCATATAAAGTTGGTGCCTATACATCCACATTTACATCGGCACACAATATTAATATTGCCGATGGGTATGCCTATATTTTTGGAGCTAATGTTGACGCTGGCGGTTGCAGAATTTTAGACCTTGCGGATCCGGAAAATCCAGTTGAGGTTGGTTCCTGGGAAGGTTCTTATTTTCATGATGGCTATGTAAAAAATGATACACTGTATGGCTGCGGTATTTATAATGGCTCTTTATATATAGTTGACGTCTCAAACAAAACGAATCCAACTACAATGGTTGAACACAATTATAGCAATTACGGCAGCCATGCTGTATGGGTATCTGATGATTCCAAATATGCTATAACTGCAGATGAAAAGAATGGGGGCTATATCAATATTTTTGACATCCAGGATTTCAGTAATATCAATCATCTATCCACATGGTACCCCAATGAAACAAATGCTGCTAACAAATCTGCACACAACGTGTTTTTCAAAGATAACTTGCTCTATATTTCTTACTATGTTTATGGAACACGAATCGTGGATATGTCTGATCCGTCCAATCCATTTGAAGTAGGTTATTATGATTTTTATCCAGGCGAGTCTGGTTTATATAGTGGGAATTGGGGTACATATCCTTATACAGCAAACGGTTTAATCTACTCTACAGATTTTAGCGGAAACGGACTTTTCGTTATGAGTTATCCTTATATGGGTGAAGTTGAGTTTGAAGAATTGAACGATACTGAAGACACAGCATCTCCAATTTCATTGGATGTAGAAATTGAAGAAAGTGCAGATTATTCAATTGATTATTATACGTTACAACTATTTTGGGGATTGAATGGTGTTATAACGGATTCATCAATGATGACGGCATCTGGGGGAAATAATTATTCAGGGAGTATAACTCCTTCCGGTGAAGTAGGTATTATGCAGTATTATGTCGCATTTGAAACGACAAGTGGTAGTCGAGTCACAAAACCATACGGAGCGCCTTTTTCCACATTTTCTTTTAATATTGGATCAGATCAAATACCACCGGTTGTGCATTCACTGTCTGATCTTGAAGATCAATTTTATCCTAACGGTGCTTATGATGTACATATTGTAACATCAGATAATATTGGAATTGGTCATGTTGAGTTGCAATGGCAAATTGGCAATGGTGATATTCAATCAACAACCTGTTCAGAATCTGCATTATCAGGGGTATATGAAGGTATTTTAACTTATTCTGATGTAGAACCAGGCACAATAATTACGTATTGGA
>ERZ813253.313-NODE-313-length-18147-cov-8.108047_pt1 | contig 18147 bp, 17 predicted proteins | sample MGYA00520893_ERZ813253 | MGnify/ENA primary metagenome ERZ813253 (study PRJEB31669, sample SAMD00080414) | marine metagenome | biome: oceanic hadal pelagic zone biome; feature: marine hadalpelagic zone; material: sea water | place: Pacific Ocean:Izu-Bonin Trench...
GGCAGCATCACCGCCGCCCAGTTTCTCAAGCGCTACGTCGGCACCACCACCTGGGCGCATCTCGATATCGCCGGGGTGACCTGGAGCAAGAGCGATAGCGCCACCGTCCCCAAGGGCGGCACCGCCTTCGGCGTGCGCCTGCTCGACCGCCTGGTGGCCGATCATTATGAAGGATGATCAGCCGTCAGCCGTCATCTCTTAATAGCTGATTGCTGATAGCTGAAGGCTGATAGCCACCCATGACCCAAATCGGGTTCTATCATCTGTTGAACACCCCGCTCGAGGCGGCCTTGCCGCGGCTGTTGAGCAAGGCGCTGGGCCAGGGCATGCGGGCGTTGGTCATGGCGGGGACGCCCGAGCGGGTAAAGGCGCTCGACGGCGTTTTATGGAGCTTCGATCAGGGCTCGTTCCTGCCCCACGGCACGGCCAAGGAAGGCCGGCCCGAAGACCAGCCGATCTATCTCACCACGGATGCTGAAAACCCCAACGGCGCGAGCCTGCTGGTCCTCACCGACGGTGTGGAACACGGTTCCATCGGGGCGTTCGAGCGCTGCCTGGACCTGTTCGACGGCACCGACGAGCAGGCTGTCACCGCCGCCCGCGCCCGCTGGCGAGCCTTAAAAGACGCCGGCCACGAACTGACCTACTGGCAGCAAACGGAGCAGGGCGGCTGGGAGAAGAAGGGCTAGAGCATCATCCGATCAAGTTGAGTCGCTTTCAGCGACTCAACTTGATCGGATGATGCTCTAGCCCTTCTTAAAAACGAGAGCAATTTTAGCCAATCAGAGTGAACCCTATCGGTTCAATTTGATTGGATATTGCTCTAGGCAGCCGTGACGGCAATCCGGCTTTCGAGCCTGGATTTCGGCCGCTTCGTAATGCGAATTTCAATGTCGCGATCAAGCGCCATGATGAGCCTGAGAAGGCGATCAACAGTGTAGCCACGGGTGCGGCCGCGCAAAAGTTGGGAAAGATCGGGCTGTGGCAGTCCGATAAGCTTTCCGGCCTGGGTCTGGGTAAGTTTACGACTATCAATGATGGTGCGGATTTCACGGACAAGGTGGGCCTTGGCTTGTTCTTCCGAGGGCCGATCAAAGCCCAGGTCTTCAAAAACGTTGCCGCTGCCTTCAGTGACGATTTCGGTATCGTTCATTGGTCTGTCTCCTTGTCCTTCTCTGCCGCCGCCAACAATGCCGCATGGTGTGCCTCGGCTGCCTTGTAGCGCTTGCCGATCAAGTCCACGTCTTTCTTCGGGGTCTTGATGCCTTTCTTGGCCTTCTTCTGAAAGGCATGCAAAACGTAGACGGCGTTGGCAAGCTTGACCGTATAAATAGCGCGGTAGGTGTCGCCCTGATGGTCATCTACGATTTCGAGAACGCCAGCGCCTTTGTATCCTTTGAACGGTTTCGTGTCGGGGTGTTTGCCGCCCCATTGGGCATCGTCCAGGGCTTGGCCCATGACGCGCATAACATCCTTCGGGAATTTCTTCAGATCGCGCTTTGTCGATCCGATCCAGTGTAGTGGCTTCTGCTTAGTCTTCTCTTCATCTTTCATATTAAAATATAGTATTTTTACTATAATTTTTCAAGGACGAGTTCGCAGACGTAAATATCACTGAACCGCATCCAGGGCGGACTGCGCCTTGAGCCAGTGGGCTTCGGCCTTGGCCAGGCGCCGTTCGGCTTCGTCGCGGCGTTTGAGCAGGGCGACCATGGCCGCCGTCGGGCCGTCGTAGAGGGCGGGGTCGGCGAGTTCGCTATCGATCCGGGTCTTTTCCGTCGTGCGCTTGTCGATCAACGCCTCGGCCTCGCGCAGGGATCGCCGCAGGTCGGCCTGGCCGGCGCGGGCCTGGGCGGCGGCGCGGCGGGCATCCTTCTTGTTGCGCTTCGGCGCGGCGGCCGCTGTGTCGGCCACGCGTGCCTTGGCTCCCGGCGCGCCGCGCTCGCCGAGCAGGCGGCGCCGGTAATCCTCTACATCGCCATCGAAAGGCGCCACGCGCCCATTCTCGACCAGCCACAGGCGGTCGGCGCAGGCCTCGATGAGATGCGGATCATGGGTGATCAGCAGAATGGCGCCGGGAAAATCGTTGAGCGCCATGACCAGGGCCTCGCGGGCGTCCACATCGAGATGGTTGGTGGGCTCGTCGAGCACCATGATATGGGGCTTGGCGCGGCACATCATGGCGATCATGAGCCGCGCCTTCTCGCCGCCCGACAGCGCCTCGACGGGGGTGTTCGCCTTGTCCTGGGTCAGGCCGAAGCTGCCGAGATGAGCGCGCGCCTTGGTGTCGGGCGCGCCGGGCATGAGCCGGGCTATATGCTGAAGCGCGCTGTCGCCCTCGCGCAGCTCGTCGATCTGATGCTGGGCGAAATAGCCGATGCGCAGCTTGGGCGTGGTGAACAGGCGCCCGGCCATGGGTTGCAGCCGACCGGTCAGCAGCTTGGCCAGGGTCGATTTGCCGTTTCCGTTGGCGCCGAGCAGGGCGATGCGGTCATCCATGTCGATGCGCAGGGTGAGGCCGCTCAGCACCGGCTCATGGTCGTCATAGCCGACGGCGCAGTCATCCAGGGTGATGATCGGCGGGGCAAGCTCTCCCGGATCGGGGAAATTGAACGTCACCGTCGGGTCGTTCAAGGCGGCGGCGATGGGCTGCAAGCGGCCGAGGGCCTTGAGCCGGCTCTGGGCCTGGCGCGCCTTGCTCGCCTTGTAGCGGAAGCGGTCGACGAAGGCCTGCATATGCTTGCGCTGGGCGTCCTGCTTCTTGCGCTGGGCGCTCTCGTTAGCCAGACGCATGGCCCGGGTGCGTTCGAACCGGTCGTAATTGCCCTCATAGGCGGTGAGTTTGCCGCCCTCGAGATGGAGAATGCCGCCGACCGCGATGTTCAACAGGGTGCGGTCGTGGCTGACCATCAGCATGGTGTGCGGATAGGCGCGCAGATAGCCCTCCAGCCACAGGGTGCCTTCCAGGTCGAGATAGTTGGTTGGCTCGTCGAGCAGCAGAACATCGGGCTCGGCAAACAGGGTGGCGGCCAGGGCGACGCGCATGCGCCAGCCGCCGGAAAAGGAATCCAGCGGCTCGGCCTGGGCCGCGGCGTCGAAGCCCAGGCCGGACAGGATGGCCCCGGCCCGCGACGGCGCCGTGTGCGATCCGATGTCGGCCAGGCGGATATGGATCTCGGCGATGCGCTCGGGATCGCTCGCCTGTTCGGCCTCTTCGAGCAGGCTTGCGCGCTCGACATCGCCGGCCAGCACCGAGTCCAACAGGCTGATGGCGCCGCCCGGCGCTTCCTGGGCGACCGTGGCGATGCGCGCGCGGCGGCGCAGGTGGATGGCGTCGTCGCCGCCTTCGAGGATCAGGCGCAACAGGGTCGACTTGCCCGAGCCGTTGCGCCCGACCAGGCCGATCTTGTGGCCGGCGGGAACCACGGCGCTGGCGCGGTCGAACAGAATTCGCCCGGCGATGCGGTAGGTGAGGTTGTCGATGCGTAACATGGCGGCGCGCTCTATAGCACGGCGTCACCGCCGCTTCAAATCCCCGGATGTTGCCGGTCCCCGATTAAGCCGCTATAAGCGCGCTTTCCCGATTATCACTGGAACATCGACATGGCCATCGAACGAACCCTTTCCATCCTCAAGCCGGACGCCACCAGACGCAACCTCACCGGGCGCATCAACAGCCTCTTCGAAGCGGCGGGATTGCGCATCGTCGCCCAGCGGCGCATCCAGCTTACCCGCGAGCGCGCCGAAGGCTTTTATGCGGTCCACAGCGAGCGGCCTTTCTTTGGCGATCTCTGCGCCTTCATGGTGAGCGGGCCGGTGGTGGTTCAGGTGCTCGAAGGCGAAGGGGCGATTGCCAAGAACCGCGAGATCATGGGCGCCACCAACCCGGCCGACGCGGCGCCCGGCACCATCCGCGCCGAGTTCGCCGAATCCCTCGAAGCCAATTCGGTGCATGGCTCCGACGCCCCCGAGACGGCTGCGTTCGAGATCGGCTATTTCTTCAACGACGATGAGATCGTCGGGTGAAGGTCTATATCAGCGCCGATATCGAGGGTGCCTCCGGCATCACCCATTGGGATGAGGCCTTCAAGCAAAAGCCCGGTTACGACGAATACCGCGAGCAGATGACGCTCGAGACCGTGGCCGCCTGCGAGGGCGCCCTGGCCGCCGGGGCAAGCGAGATCACCGTCAAGGACGCCCATTCGTCGGGGCGCAATATCCTGCCCGGACGCCTGCCCGAAGAGGTCCGCCTGATTCGCGGCTGGAGCGGTCATCCGCTCTGCATGGTGCAGGATATCGATGATAGCTACGACGCCCTGGCCATGGTCGGCTATCATTCGGCGGCGAGCGCCGGCAACAACCCGCTGGCCCATACCATCACCGGCAAGCTCGCCAAGCTGCTGATCAACGGCGAGGTCGCCTCGGAGTTCCTGCTCCACCGCAACGCCGCCGCCGGCTTCGGCGTGGCAACCGTGTTCCTGTCCGGCGATCAGGGCATCTGCCATGTGGCAACGGGAACCAACCCGCATATCCATACGGTGGCCACCAAGACCAGCGACGGCCATTCGACGACCTCGATCCATCCCGCCAAGGCGGCGCGCCTGATCCACGACGGTGTGGCCGCCGCCCTGGGCGATGCGGCGGCATTGGAGAAGCCGAGCCTCGCCGATCATTTCGAGATGGAGGTCTGGTACAAGGAAAACACCGATGCCTATAAGGCGTCCCATTATCCCGGCGCCCGGCTCCACGCCCCCCATTGCGTGGCCTATGAGGCGAGCGATTTCTTCGAGATCATGCGAATGCTACAGTTCGTGCTCTAGGTATGTACCCATAAACAGGATTAACTAACCCAACGAGATGTTTGCTTATTGTGACGTTCCGATCAGGCAAAGATCCACGAACACGAGTCCAGCCGGGTATGGGCTCATGCCAGTCCAGTTAGGCCGGTTTATGAAATTCGATGACGTTACCGTCTGGATCTCGAACAAAGACGAGAACTGCCCCGTCCGGCAGTTCTACGGTCTCGGTGATTGAAATTTTTAGAGCGGTTAACTGCTTCCGAACGGCTTCAAGGTCATCAATCTCAAGTGCAATATGCGTATATCCCGTGTGTTTTTCTGGTAGGTCCATCAGGACATTCTTAGCTGAGGCATCGGACGTCGTATTGAGGATCAAATTGAGGTTGATACCCGATGGGTGTTCCATCACTGCCACGGGTTCCGGCCCGATTGGACCAATGATGAACTCGAACCCAAGCTGTTCGTAAAATGCCCTTGCGATTTCTAGGCTTCGAACTCTAAGCCCAATGTGATTGATTCCCTTAATCTGTTTCATGGTTATGATTCCGAGTGTTACCGTAAGGGCGCAATAGTGGCTGCGACTCTGCATCTAAAAAACCGATTTAACAAGATGCCCGCTGTCCACTTCGGGTCAATCCCGGACTTTTTCTTGCACATCTTTTGATGACCGGTATTGCTCGTCAGTAAACATCGGAATCGATAGACGCAATATTTATGAATCCATGACCTAGGGGAGGAACACCATGGAGAGCCATGCCAGGGTTGTCGTCATCGGCGGCGGGGTGGTCGGCTGCTCGATCCTGTTCCACCTCGCCAAGCTGGGCTGGAAGGATGTCGTCTTGCTGGAGCGCGCCGAACTGACCTCGGGGTCGTCCTGGCACGCGGCGGGGCAGATCCACACCATCTCGTCGGACCCCAATATCTCGCGGCTGCAGAGCTATACGATCAATCTCTATAAGGAGCTTGAGGAGTTGTCCGGACAATCCGTGGGCCATCACGCGACCGGCGGCTTCTATCTCGCCTCGACCCCGGAGCGCCTCGATTACTTGAAGGCCGAGCGTTCCAAGGCGCGCTACATGGGCCTCGATCAGGAGTTCATTTCGCTCAAGGAAGTCGCCGAGATGCACCCGCTGATCGACCCGTCGAAATATCTCGGCGCGCTCTACGATCCCATCGACGGCCATATCGATCCCTCCGGGGTGACCCATGCCTATGCCAAATCGGCCAAGCATTACGGCGCCGCCTATTACCTCGACACGCCGGTCATCGAGACCGTCCAGCGCGCGTGCGGCGGCTGGGACGTGGTCACGCCGAAGGGCACTATCCGGGCCGAGATTGTCGTCAACGCCGCCGGGCTGTGGGCCCGCGAGGTCGGCCATCTGGCGGGCGTCGATCTGCCGGTCCAGCCCATGGAGCATCATTATCTGATCACCGAGGCGATCCCGGAGATCGAGGCCTTCGGCAAACCCTTGCCCTGCGGCATCGATTACGAGGCCAACATCTATTTCCGCCAGGAGCATCAGGGGCTGCTGCTCGGCACCTACGAGCCGACCTCGACGCCCTGGCGCGTCGAGGGCACGCCGCTCGATTTCGGCCATGAGCTGCTGGCGCCTGACCTCGACCGCATTGCCGACCGGCTGGAACTCGCCTTCGAGCGCATTCCGGCCCTCGGGCGCGCCGGCATCAAGGATGTCATCAACGGCCCCTTCACCTTCGGCCCCGACGGCAACCCGATGATCGGCCCGGTGCCGGGCATGAAAAACTACTGGGTCGCGGTCGGCGTCATGGCGGGCTTCTGCCAGGCCGGCGGCGTCGGCCTCTGCATGGCGGAATGGATGATCGAAGGCGAGCCGTCGATCGATGTCTGGGCCATGGATATCGCCCGCTTCGGCGATTTCGCCACCGCCGAGTACGGCACCCTCAAGGCGTCGGAGAATTACACCCGCCGTTTCATGATGAGCTATCCCAACGAGGAGCTTCCCGTCGCCCGGCGCCAGAAGACCACCGCCATCCATGACCGGCTGGTGGCGCGCGGCGCCTGCATGGGGGCGGCGTTCGGCCTGGAGCACGCCCTGTGGTTCGCGGAGTCGCACCGTGGCGCTCATGAGACACCGACCCTGCGGCGATCCGAGGCGTTCGAATACGTTGCCGCCGAGGTTCATGCGGTGCGCCATCACGTGGGTGCCGTCGAGATCGCCAATTACGCCAAGCATGAATTCACCGGGCCGGGGGCGCGGGGGTTCCTCGATGGCCTGCTCGCCGGCCGCCTGCCGAAACCCGGACGGCTGAACCTGACGCCCATGCTGACGCCGAAGGGTAAGCTCTATGGCGACCTCACCGTGGCCTGCCTGGATGACGAGACCTTCTATCTGTTCGGCTCGGGCGCCGTCCAGGACATGCACCGGCGCTGGTTCGAGGGGCATTTACCGGACCAGGGCGTGACCTACCGCAACCGCTCCGACGAGCTCCATGGCCTGGCCATTGCAGGACCCAACGCCCGCGACTTGCTGGCGCGCATGACTCGCGAAGATGTTTCCCGGGATGCCTTCAAGTTCCGCGACATTCGCCGCGCCGCCGTGGGCGCCGTGCCGGCCATCCTGGCGCGTATTTCCTTCTCCGGCGAGCTCGGCTACGAGATTTACTGCGCACCGCAGTTCCAGATGCGCCTGTTCGAGGCCATCGAGCAGGCCGGTCAGGATTTGGGCCTCAAGCTCTACGGCAACCGCGCGCTCATGTCGCTTCGCCTGGAGAAAGGGTGGGGCGCCTGGACCCTCGATTTCCGGCCCGATTTCACCGCGGCGGAATCCGGCCTAGACGCCTTCATCGCCTTCGACAAACAGGCCGAGTTCATCGGCAAGGCGGCGGCGCTCGCGGAGCGGGACAGCGGCCCGTCCAAGAGGCTGGTTACCCTGGTCATGGAGACCGACGACATCGATGTGAGCCACGACGAGGCCATTTTCCACGACGGGGTTTGCGTCGGTTACGTGACCTCGGGCGGCTTCGCCCATCACATCGGCCAAAGCATCGCGCTCGGCTATGTGCCGAGTGAGCTGGCCCGGGACGGCGAGGCTTTTGAGATCGAGTTGTTGGGCGAGATGAAGCCCGCCAAACTGGCCGCCGCCCCGCTCTACGACGCCAACGGCGGCCGTATGCGCGGGTGAAATCCAGAGCATCACCCGATCGCGTTGAGGCGCTTTCAGCGACCCACCTGACGGATCGTTAAAGTGCGGGCCTTTTGGAGCCCTCCTCGGCGATCAAGCGCACCGCTTGCGGATAGAGGCGGTGCTCGACGGCGAGAACGCGTAAGCCCAGGGTCTCCTCCGTGTCGTCCGGCTCCACGGGCACCGTTTCCTGAAGAATGATCGGCCCGGAGTCAACTTCGGCGGTGACGTGGTGCACCGTACAGCCGGCCGTGCTTTCCCCGGCCGCTATGGCTCGTGCATGGGTATCGAGCCCCGGATAGGCGGGCAATAGGGAGGGGTGAATATTGATCAGCCGGCCGCGCCACCGGGCGACGAATTTATTCCCCAGGATCGCCATGAAGCCGGCGAGGCAGACGAGATCGGCGTCATGGGCGCTGATCGTTTGGCTGAGCGCCTCGTCGAAGGCCTCGCGGTCGCCATGGTCGCGGCGGTCGATTGTTAGGGCCGGGATTTTGGCGGTACGGGCGCGCGCCAAGCCTTGGGCGTCCGGTTTGTTGGAGATCACCAGGACGATGCCGGCCGGGAAATCGCCCCGCGAACAGGCGTCGATCAAGGCCTGAAGGTTACTGCCGCGCCCCGATATCAGGACGGCGAGTTTCAGGTCAACCATGCCTCGTCTGCGCCGTTGAGAACCACCGCCGCCGCGCCGTCGGCCCGGTTCGTCACCACGCCGATGCTGTAGACCGTCTCGCCCTGGGCTTCGAGGGCCCGGGTGATCGATGCGGTGTCTTCGGGGGCGACCACGGCGACCATGCCGATGCCGCAGTTGAAGGTGCGCGCCATCTCGCCTGCTTCCATGCCGCCGGCCGAGGCCAGCCAGGCGAAGACCGGCGGTACCGGCCAACTGCCGGTGTCGATCACCGCCGCGGTATCGTCGGGCAGCACCCGGGGCGGGTTTTCAAGCAGGCCGCCGCCGGTGATGTGGGCGAGCGCCTTTAGGCCGCCACCGGCGCCAGCGACGGAGGCGACGGTGGCGAGGCAGGATTTGACGTAAATCCGCGTCGGCTCGAGCAGGGCCTCGCCGAGGCTCTTCTCCCGGTCGAACGGCGCCGGGTCGCCATAGCTCAGGCCCTGGTCCTCGACCAGACGGCGGACCAGGGAAAACCCGTTTGAATGGAGGCCGCTCGACGCCAGGCCGAGCAGAATGTCGCCAGGGACGATCGTACCGCTCGGCAGCATGGCGTCGCGCTCGACCGCGCCGACGGCGAAGCCCGCGAGATCATATTCGCCGGCGCCGTACATGTCGGGCATCTCCGCGGTCTCGCCGCCGATCAGGGCGCAACCGGCCTGGCGGCACCCTTCGGCGATGCCCGCGACGACCGCCGTGGCGACCTCGGTGTCGAGCTTGCCGGTGGCATAGTAATCGAGAAAGAACAGCGGTTCGGCGCCCCGGGTGACGATGTCATTGACGCACATGGCGACCAGGTCGATGCCGATCGTGCCGTGCAGCTCGGCGGCGAAAGCGATCTTGAGCTTGGTGCCGACCCCATCGGTGCCCGAGACCAGCACCGGATCGCGATAGCCCGCGGCGGCCAGGTCGAACAGGCCGCCGTAGCCGCCTATCTCGGCCTCGGCGCCGGGCCGCGCCGTGGCGCGGGTGAGCGGCCCGATGGCCTCGACAAGCGCCGCGCCGGCCGCGATATCGACTCCCGCATCCTTGTAGCTGTAGGAATTTTTGGAAATGCTGCCCCTCGCTCTCGTCGCGATAGTCCGATAGAATGCGGCGCTTACGGCGCTGAATTATGTCGCGCCGAACATACTGCATCGGGAACGCTTTGCAATGGCCGCAGTGGCCCATCCCGGGCGTTTTAGCGCCCTCATCATTCTGCTCATCGGCGGCTTGATGGCCATTCCGTCCGCCGCTGCGGTGGCGGCGGGTGTTTCCGTGGCCGATCCTGCTTTCACGGTCGCCGGGGTCGCCGTGGATGTGACCGCAGCCGATGCCGCTTCGGCGCGCACCGAGGCTCTCGCCCAGGGGCAGCGCCTGTCATTCAGGCGGCTGCTCGAGCGTCTCGTATCGATCGCCGATTACGAACGCTTGCCGGACCTGCCCGATCCGGTGATCACCGAGCTGGTCCGGGGCTTCGAGGTGGCGGATGAGCGGGTCGGGCCGGATCGCTATATCGCCTCGCTGACCTTCCATTACAAACCGGCGGAAATCGGCCGCCTGCTGCGCGATCTGAATATCCCCTACGCCGCTTTGGCGAGCGAACCGATCATCGTGCTGCCGTTGTTTAGCAAGGCCGGCGCCGTCATGCTGTGGGAGGACGGTAATCCCTGGCGCGCCGCCTGGGCCGGATTGCCGCCGAGCAACAGCCTGGTGCCGGTGATCGTGCCGTTTGGTGAACTCATCGACATGGAAATCATCAGCGCCAAGCAGGCCGAGGCGGGCGACCGCGAACGACTCGATAAGCTCGTCGAGCGCTACGACGCCGGCGAGGCCATCATTGTCGATGCCGTGGAGACCGGTCTTTCGCCCGAGGGCGGACCCAGCGTGGCGGTCACCGTGCGCAGGCTTCAAGGCCAGTCTGTCCGGGTCAGCGGCGGTGCCTACGGCGGCTCGATGAGCGATAGCCTGGAGATGGTGCTCACCATGGCAGCCTTGACCACCCGTGGCCAACTCGAGGACGAATGGAAGGAAGCCAATCTGCTGCGCTTCGATCGAGAGAGCAGCCTGGCCATCGATATTCCCTTGAAAGGCGTCTCGGACTGGCTCGATATCCGTGACCGGCTCGCCGGCATCGCGCTCATTCGCAAGCTCGATATCACCGCCCTCTCGCTGCGTTTTGCCCGCGCCGTTATGCACTACATCGGTGAGGATCAGCAGCTCGTCGGCGCCCTCGCGCGGAAAGATCTGCATCTGATCCGCGAGGCCGATGTCTGGTTGTTGCACCGCCGCGGCGACGACCATGACGATGACGGGGAAGCCAGCAATTTCTCCGCATCTCCCTCGCTATTCACCCCCGTGGCGCCCGATGTCCTCACCCCGATGATCGTACCCGGCACCATCGGACCCGACACCATCGTGATCGAGTGAACCTGCCGAACATCATCAGTCTCAGCCGATTGATCATCACCCCGATAATCCTGTGGTTGATGTTGACCGGCGCGTTCCTGGGCGCTTTCTGGCTGTTTCTCGCCGCCGCCGTCTCCGACGCCCTCGACGGGGCCATCGCCAAGCGGTTCGACATGGTCACCGTTCTCGGCGGCTATCTCGACCCGATCGCCGACAAGACCATGCTGGTGGGTGTCTTTCTGGTGCTCGGAAGCCTCGGCCATCTGCCCGTGTGGATCGTGCTACTGGTGGTCTCGCGGGATGCCTTGATTATCGGCGGCGCGCTGTTGCTGTGGATGCTGGAGCGTCCTTTTTGGATGAAACCCTTGATCGTCAGCAAGGTGAACACGGTTTGTCAGATCGCCCTGGCGGTAACCGTTCTCGGCTTTCTCGGGCTGAGCTCGGCCCATGATTTTATTGTTACCTTGGGCGTCATGGTGGATATTCTGATGGTTGTCGTGGCGGTCACGACGCTTGTCTCGGGCGGGGCTTATCTGGTGATGTGGGCGCGAAGAATGAATCACGGCGAGCGGGGAGGCAAGACATGACGGCGCGCAGACAATTGATGTTCTGGTTGGCCGGCCTGCTGGTGTTCGGCCTGCTGGTGTTTTTGCTGCGCGATATCCTGCTGCCGTTCGTCGCCGGCATGGCGGTGGCCTATCTGCTCGACCCCCTCGCCGACCGGCTCGAAAGCTGGGGCCTGTCGCGGACCATGGCGACCGTGCTGATCACCGTGGCGTTCATGGTCGTCGCCCTGGGCGCGCTGTTTCTGCTGTTGCCCATTCTGTACCATCAGGCGCTCGCTCTGCTCGACCGCGCCCCGGACATCATCGACGCCGTCCGCGACTATGTGTTGTCTCTGTCCGAGACCCTGTTCGCCACCCTGGCGCCCGATCAAATAGAGCGCGTGCGCGAGGCGCTCGCCGGTTTCACCGACAATCTGGTCGGTTGGGCGCTCGGCTTTGGCGAGGGGCTGTGGCGTTCGGGCCTCGCCCTGGTCAGCCTGATCGCCATGCTCTTCATCACCCCGATCGTGACCTTCTATCTGCTGCGCGATTGGGACCATTTGATCGCGCGCATGGATGCCTTGCTGCCGCGTAAACAGGCCCCGGTGATCCGCGAGCAGCTCATCAAGATCAACGATACCCTGGCCGGTTTCGTGCGCGGCCAGGGGCTTGTCTGCCTGACTCTTGGATTGTTGTATGCCGCTGGTTTGAGCCTCGCCGGCCTCGATTTCGGGCTGATCGTCGGGCTGACGGCGGGAGCCCTGTCCTTCATTCCCTATGTCGGCGCGATCGCCGGCTTCGTGGTTGGCGTGACCCTGGCGTTCCTGCAGTTCGACGATCTCATTCGGGTCGGTGCGGTGGCCCTGGTGTTCGTCGTCGGCCAGGTCATCGAGGGTAATTTCCTGTCGCCCAAGCTGGTCGGCGAACGGGTCGGGCTGCACCCGGTCTGGGTGATTTTCGGGGCCTTCGCCGGGGCCGCGCTGTTCGGGTTTGTCGGGGTCCTTCTCGCCGTGCCGGCAACGGCGGTGATCGGTGTGTTGGTGCGTTTCGCCATCGAGCGCTACGAAGAAAGCGCCTACTATCATGGCGACGATGGGCACGGTGACGGTGGGATTTCCGGGGAAGAAACCGGCGGCGGAGACTCACCGCCGTGACCCAGCTCGCCCTCGATTTCGGCCATCGCACCGCCCATGACGCCGAAGACTTTCTGGTAACCCCGTCGAACAGCGATGCCGTGCGGTGGCTCGACCGCTGGCCCGACTGGCCGGCGCCGGCGCTGGTCATCCACGGCCCCGCGGGCTGCGGCAAGACCCATCTCGCCCATGTCTGGCAGGCGCGCAGCGCGGCTCGCTTCATCGCCCCCGACGCGATCGGCGGCGCCGCCCCCGACGGGTTGCTGGGCGAGGCCCGCAATGCGGTGATCGACGGCGGCGACGGGGTGGCCGATGAGCGTCATCTGTTGCATCTCTACAACATGGTGGCGGAGCGCGGCGGCGCCCTGCTGCTCACCGCGCACAACCCGCCCGCGCGCTGGAACATAGCCCTCGCGGACTTGCGCTCGCGCCTGGTCGCCGCCCCCGCCGTGGCGGTCTCGGCCCCCGATGACGGCCTGATCGGCGCGGTGCTGGTCAAGATCTTCAGCGACCGCCAGCTTCGCGTCGGCGACGATGTTATTGAGTTCCTCACCAAGCGCATGGAGCGTTCGTTCGACGCGGTGCGGCGGACCGCCGACGCCCTCGACAAGGCGGCGCTCGCGGCCGGGCGGAACATCACCGTTCCCCTGGCCCGGCAAGTCCTTCAACAACTAGATTGGGAACCGTAATGGACCTCGGAATAGCCGGCAAAAAAGCCATCGTCTGTGCCTCCAGCAAAGGGTTGGGACGGGCCTGCGCCTTTGCCCTGGCGCGCGAAGGCGCGGATGTCACCATCAACGGGCGCGACTCGGAGACTCTGGAAGCGACCGCCGCGGAAATCCGCGCCGCCACCGACGCCGAGGTCACCACCATAGCCATGGACGTGACCACGCCGGAGGGCCGCGCCGCCCTGCTCGCCGCCTGTCCCGATCCGGACATTTTGATCAACAACGCGGGCGGTCCGCCGCCCGGCGATTTCCGCGAGTGGGACCGCGACGATTGGATCAAGGCGCTCGACGCCAACATGCTGACCGCCATCTTCCTGATCAAGGAGACGGTCGACGGCATGATCGAGCGCGGCTTCGGGCGGATCGTCAATATCACCTCGGGCGCGGTCAAGGCGCCGATCGAAATCCTCGGCCTGTCGAACGGCGCCCGCGCCGGGCTGACCGGATTCTGCGCCGGGCTGGCGCGCAAGACAGTGCGCCACAACGTCACCATCAACGGCCTGTTGCCGGGGCCGTTCGACACCGACAGGCTGCGCGCCAACTACCAACATTCGGCCGAGCAAACCGGCCGCCCGTTCGACGAGCTCTATGCCGAGGGCGCCGCCAAGAACCCGGCGGGACGCTTCGGAGACCCGGCCGAGTTCGGCGACGCCTGCGCCTATCTGTGCAGCGCCCAGGCCGGCTTCATCACCGGCCAGAACTTCCTGATCGATGGCGGCAATTATCCGGGGACGTTATAGCGGTCGCCCAAGGGCTCCCTGCGTTCAAGCGCCCAAAACTTGTGTCTACACAAGACTGAGGCTGACGCCGGGTAAGCCGGCGGCCTGCAGTCGCGGGCTTGCTTCTCCGACCGATAGGGCCGGAGAATGCTATAGAATAAACTCGCCTTCGCTCATGACGCAGCCGCTGCCGCCCACTTGAACATGGTCGCCGTCATCGTCTGTCTTGACGGTCACGGTGATCCGGCTCGCCCGCCCCATGTCGTCGCCCTGGTGGACCATGAAGGCCGGTGTCGGGCGGCCCCTATGGCGCAGGTAAGCGGGCAGGGCCGCCGCCGCCGATCCGGTGGCCGGGTCTTCGGCGATGCCGGCGCCGGGGGCGAACATGCGCATATGGACGATTCCGCCGGACAGATCCTCGAGCGCCACCAGGGCGGTTCCCACGGTGTCGCCGTCCGGCGATCCCGGTTGGGCGCGCGCCAAGACCTCCCGGCTTGCCGCGCAGGCGAACAGGAAATTCACGCCCGCCGCGCAGATTATCGGCGCCCGATCTCCGGCCTCCACATCGCCGGCCCGCAAGCCGAGGGCCGAGGCGACGTTGTCGGCGTCGGGCGCGGGCGACGAGACGGTTCGCGCCGGTTGCGGCGCGGTGATGGTGGCGACGCCGTCGGCGACGGTAATCGCCATCATGCCGGCCTTGACGCTCAGGGTCGCCGTTGGGCCGATCCGCCCTTCCCGCGCGAGTATCAATGCGGAGCCCACGGTGGGATGGCCGGCAAAGGGCATTTCATAGGCCGGGGTGAAGATGCGCAGCTCGGCGTCGGCGTCGCCGGAGCCGGGCAGGATGAACACGGTTTCCGACAGATTGAATTCCCGGGCGATGGCCTGCATCTGCTCATCGGAGATACCTTCCGCCTCGGGGAAGACGGCCAGGGGGTTGCCGCCGAAGGGCTTCTCGGTGAACACATCGAGGGTGACGTAACGATAGCGCGCCATCAGTCGGCGGCCTCTCTCGCATCGAGCCGCTCGACATGGATCCGGCCGTTTTTGATCGACAGGGCCAGCTTGCCCGATTTGAGGGCGAGGGCGTCTTCGCCGAAGATTTCCCGCCGCCAGCCGGCCAGGGCGGGAACATCGGCATTGTGCTCGGCGGCGATTCGCTCCAGCTCGGCGCTGCTGGCGACCAGCCGTTGGGCGACATCGTGGGCCTCGCATCTCATCTTGAGCAGGACCTTGAGAAGCTCGACCACCGGGCCGGTGCCGCGGGTGGGCGGGCGCGGTTTGGGCACGCGGGGTCGATCCGCCTCGGGGATGGCCAGACCGGCGGTGACCGCGGCGATCAGGCTCCGGCCCATGCCCCCTTCGGCGAGGCGCTTGCCCAGGCCCCGGGTGCGGGCGAGGCCGTCGACGGTGGTCGGCGCCCGGGCGGCGATCTCGAGCAGGGATTCATCGCGCAGGACGCGGTTGCGCGGAACATCCCGCGCTTGCGCTTCCTTCTCGCGCCAGGCCGCGACCTGGCTGAGCACGGCGAGAAAGCGCCCGTCCGTCGAGCGCGACTTGATGCGCTTCCAGGCGTTGACGGGAAGCTGTTCATAGAGCCCCGGGTCGGATAGCGCGGTCATTTCCTCGGCGACCCAGGCGGCGCGGCCGGATTTATCCAGGCTTTCCGAGAGGCGCTGGTAGATCACCCTGAGATGGGTGACATCGCCGATGGCGTATTCGAGCTGGCGTTCCGACAGCGGGCGGTGCGACCAGTCGGTGAAGCGCGAGGATTTGTCCAGATGGGCGCCGGCGAGCTTGGCGGCGAGGGCCTGGTAGGAGACCTGCTCGCCGAAGCCGCAGACCATGGCCGCGACCTGGCTGTCGAACAGCGGCCCCGGCACCCGCCCGTCGAGATGGTGAAAAATCTCGAGGTCCTGGCGCGCGGCATGAAATACCTTGAGCACCGAGGGGTCGGACAACAGCTCGAAGAGCGGCGCGAGATCGATGCCGGGGGCCATGGTGTCGATGGCGGCGGCCTCGTCGGGACCCGCCAGCTGGGCGAGGCAGAGCTTGGGCCAGAAGGTGGTCTCGCGCATGAATTCCGTATCGACGGTAATGAATTCGGCGAGGCTCAGGCGCCGGCACAGGGCGGCGAGGTCTTCGGTGGTGGTGATTACGGTGACTGTCATGGTTGCCTATGATGCCGATTTTCGCGGCTCCGGCTACCCCGATCCTTGACATTGGGACGGCTTCCGTGTGCTTTACCGCGCGCGCCAGACGCGCCAAACACATGAGACTATTATATTGGAACCGCTGATGCATCGCTATCGAACCCATACCTGCAACCAATTAAGAACCGAACAAGTGGGCGAGCTCGTGCGCCTCTCGGGCTGGGTTCACCGCAAGCGCGATCACGGCAACTTGCTGTTCGTCGATCTGCGCGATCATTACGGCATTACCCAATGCGTCATCGATACCGAGGGCGCGCATTTTGCCGCCGTCGACGCGGTGCGGGTGGAGAGCGTGGTTACCGTCACCGGCAAGCTGGTGCGGCGCAGCGACGACACCATCAACAAGAAGCTGGTGACCGGCGAGATCGAGGTCGTCATCGAGGATTTCATCGTCCTGTCCAAGGCCGATACCCTGCCCCTGCAGGTCCACGGCGATCAGGAATACGGCGAGGAAATCCGCTTGCGCTATCGCTTCCTCGATCTCAGGCGTGAGAAAATGCACCGCAATATCGCCCTGCGCTCGGCGATTATTTCGAGCATTCGCCGGCGCATGACCGAGAGCGGCTTCAACGAATTCCAGACCCCCATCCTGACCGCCAGTTCGCCCGAGGGGGCGCGCGACTTCCTGGTGCCGAGCCGGCTTCACCCCGGCCAGTTCTATGCGTTGCCCCAGGCCCCGCAACAGTTCAAGCAATTGCTCATGGTCTCGGGCTTCGACCGGTATTTCCAGATTGCCCCCTGCTTCCGCGACGAGGACGCCCGCGCCGACCGCTCGCCGGGCGAGTTCTACCAGCTCGATGTGGAGATGTCCTTCGTCGAGCAGGACGACGTGTTCGCGGCGATGGAGCCGCTTTTCGTCGGCCTGTTCGGGGAGTTCAGCGACCATGCGGTCACCGGGCCGACCTTTCCGCGCATCGCTTACGCCGAGGCCCTGTTGAAATACGGCTCCGACAAGCCCGATTTGCGTAACCCGTTGATCAACGCCGACGCCACCGAGGCGTTTCGCGGCAGCGGCTTCGGCATCTTCGCCAAGGCCATCGACAAGGGCGCCGTGGTGCGCGCCATCCCGGCGCCAGGTGCTGCTTCGCGGCCGCGCAGCTTCTTCGACAAGCTCAACGACTGGGCGCGGAGCGAGGGCGCCGGGGGGCTGGCCTATGTGATCTTCGCCGACGGCCTGGCCAAGGGACCGATCGCCAAGCTGCTCGATCCTGACCGCCTGGAAGCCATCAAGGCCGCCGCCGGCGTCGGCGACGGCGACGCGGTATTCTTCGCCTGCGATAAGGTCGCCGCCGCCGAGAAGCTCGCCGGGCTGGCGCGCACCAAGATCGGCACCGCCCTCGAACTGATCGAACAGGATGCCTTCCGCTTCTGCTGGGTGGTCGATTACCCCATGTATGAGCGCAGCGAGCAGACCGGCGAAATCGAATTCAGCCACAATCCCTTTTCCATGCCCCAGGGCGGGCTCGAGGCGCTGGAGACCATGGACCCGCTCGATATCCTGGCCCACCAGTACGATATCGTCTGCAACGGAATTGAGCTGTCCTCCGGGGCTATCCGGAACCACCTGCCCGAGGTCATGTATAAGGCCTTCGCTATCGCCGGCTATTCGGCCGGTGACGTGGAGACCCGCTTCTCGGGCATGCTGAACGCCTTCAAATACGGCGCCCCGCCCCATGGCGGGCTGGCCCCCGGCATCGACCGCATCGTCATGCTGCTCGCCGGGGAACCTAACATCCGCGAGGTCATCGCCTTCCCCATGAACCAGCAGGCCCAGGACCTGATGATGGGCGC